>Ga0233437_1000212_pt1 | contig 141392 bp, 132 predicted proteins | sample SI_122_August201_FD_182714 | JGI IMG/M metagenome (GOLD analysis project Ga0233437, IMG submission 182714) | Seawater microbial communities from Saanich Inlet, British Columbia, Canada - SI_122_August2016_200_MG | ecosystem: Environmental > Aquatic > Marine > Inlet | place: Canada: British... | reverse complement strand
GAACCTGTTGATGGTCAAGAAGGCGATCAAAGTACTGAGAATGTTGTCGAAGTTAGAGAACCAAAAGATTTACCTGATTATGAATCCAGCCCAGTAAGATTGGGTGTCTATGGCGGAGTTGTCGGTAGCGATGGCAGTCCATTAAGCGAAGTTGGGGTTAGAGTAGATTTCTTCAAAAATCGTTTCATGGGTGGTTTCGGCGTAGGAGTAGAACGTAATTATGAAGATCGTAGTGTGACTGGCGAAGAAAATGTCAGTGCAGTTGAAACTGACACTGCAAGTGGTGTAGGTTACTTTTTAGAAACTGACACTACAAGAACTGACCAATCATTTAGTGATTATGTTTTTAATCTAGAAGCACATGCTGGTGGAAAAGTTGTTGATAAACCAATGAGCGAAGATGCACAGTTTAGCCTAGCTCTGTTAGGAAGATTAGAATTAACCTTAGGTCAACAAACTGAAACAGATCATCATACTGAAGCAAAAGAGTTCTATGTTAATCAAGAACTAGTACAAGGTGACTCAGTAGAACACGATCCTGTTGCAGAAGATTATGTTACTGCGGGATTAGCACCTGGCCTTGCTTTAGAAGCAATGTTTGATTTTGGAAAACATTTCAGCGTAGGAATTGGAGTAACTGGTGGATATAACATTAACCTAACTCCAGATCATCCTACTGATGAAGGGTTTGAAGTAGGCGCTTATGGTATAATAGGTGGCCGATTTTAATTTATTACTTTATTATTATATTTTAACTAAAACAAATAACAATTTAACAATTCCTGTTGGAGGTTCATGGTAATATGAAAAACAAAACAAAGCAAATCAGCGCAATTACTTTAGCTGTACTTTTACTATTTTCCATGCTTCCTTTAGTTAGTGCAGATACTGGACTTATCTTTTTTTGGGTACAAAGTCCAACTGACATGGACCTAGAGGTAATGCAAGGAGAGAATGTACAAGTAGAGTATTTAGCTTGGGCTGGTAATAATTATGATTTAACAGTTACTGTTTATGACAGTAATGATAATGAAGTTACTGGGGTAACTGCAGGAGATACTGCATTATACAATTACTCTGGTACAGCAAACGAAGTGGTTTCAATCAACACTGCATATCTTTCCGGAGACTATACTGTGGTTGCTTGGGTAGATGATGGTGATGGTAGCGATGAAATTACATTGTATCTAACTGTTACTGAAGAAGTAAACAACATGCCTGAAGTTATCAGCACACCTCCAACTAATGTTGATGAACATGATGTTTACTCTTATACAATCGAAGTTTACGATGCAGACTGTGACCAAATTACTTTTGAAGAATATTTAATGCCAAACTGGGCATCATTAGATTTTGGATCTCAAACATTTGATCTTGGATCTTGTGTGTCTGGTATTGATCTATTAGGTACTGCTCCTGAAAGTGATGGTACTCCTGATGATGATTGGGATTTTATTGTAAAAGCAACTGATGAAGATGGTAACATTATCTATGATCAATGGATTGTTACTGTTAACGATTTAGATGAACCTCAAATAGATCCAAACGAAATTGGTCTTTTACTTTACTGGATTTTAGATACTGATGAAGATGGCATTTTCGATGATGCAACTACTGATGATCAAGAAGCAGATTATTGTGATGCTGCACCAAGTTTTGAATATTTATCTTGGGCATCTGAAGGTTATGACATAGAAGTTAACCTGAGAGATGGCGGAGTTTTAGTAGCAAACTTAGTTACAGACTCTGATGCTAATGGTGATGATCTTAATGACTACTTGACCTTAAACCCATCATACTTTGTAAATGGTGCTGGAACTTATACTGTCGAAGCTACTGTTACTACAGATTCTGGGGTTAGTCAAACTGAAGAACTTAACGTTGTTGTTACTGGTATCGATACTGATGGCGATGGCGATGGCGATGCTTGTGATACTCCACAAATAGGCACCATTGCAGATCAAGAAGTTGATGAAGGAGAAATTTTAGAAGTAACATTCGATATGGAAGATCCAAATGGTGACGTTTTAACTTTTGAAGTATTAGTTGAAGCTGGCGTTACTGAAGACCTTTACGAAGTTGCTAATGGTGAAGCAATCACTGTTACTGACAATGGCGATGGTACTGCTACATTAACTTTACATCCAATGTATACTTTTGTAACACATCCTGAAGATGATCGGGAATTTGAAATTAGTGTTCAAGCAACTGATGATAGTGCAACTGTTGTTGAAACTTTTGATGTTACAGTTAATGATGTTAACTTAATTCCAGAATTCATAACAACTGCTTCAACTTCAGCTACTGAAGGGGAAGAATATACTTATGAATTTGATGCATATGATTATGATACAGAAGATGATCTTGTTTACTCATTATTAACTGCTCCAGTTGGAATAGTTATTGATGAAGATGCACAAACATTAACCTGGACACCAGATTACGATACTTACGCAGATGGCGATCAAGTTGATGTTGAAATCATGGTAGAAGATTATTCCGAAGGAACTTCAATGGGTGGATCTGATACACAATCATGGCAAATAACAATTACAAATACTAACCGAGCTCCAGAATTTGATAGCCTAGGCGATCAAACTGTGGCCGAAGATGAATTACTTGAATTTACTGTTAGTTCAACAGATCCTGATGGTAATGCGATCACTTTAAGCGCTGCAGATTTGCCAGCTAGTGCAACATTTACTGATAATGGTGATGGTACTGGGGATTTCAGTTGGACACCAGATTATGAAGATTCTGCTGATAGTCCATATTTTGTAACTTTCACTGCAGAAGATGATGGTACTCCAGTAATGGATGATACTATGACTATTCAAATTACTGTTGATAACACTAACAGGGCACCAGAATTAACTGTTTACGATGGTCAAACTGTTAATGAAGGAGACACAGTAATTATTTACATGGAAGCTACTGATGAAGATGGTGACGAATTAGAGTTTACTATGGAAGCTCCAGCAGAGTTTGAAGATCAAATAACTTTCACTGATAATGGTGATGGTACTGCTATCTTTGAATGGGATGTTGGTTACGATGCTGCAGGCGATCAAGACTTTACATTTACTGTAACTGATGGTCAAGCAGATGATTCAGAGACAGTTACCTTATCTGTAGGTAATGTTAACTTAGCACCAGAAATTGATGTTGAAGATCAAACTGCTTACGAAGGTGAAACTCTTGAGTACACTTTTAATGTAACAGACTTTGATGGTGATGATTTTACTTTTGGTTTTGCAGCAGATTATGGTGAAGACGTAACTTTATCAAATAACAACGATGGCACTTGGACATTTACTTGGGTAATTGATTATTACCAAGGGGATGACAATGGTAGGGACCATGACTTTACTTTAATTGCAGAAGATGTGAACCTAGACTCAACCTCAGAAACATTTACAGTAACTGTTTATGATGTTAATGGTGCACCAATATTCCTATCAACACCAGACACTACTGGGACTGTTGGTGAAGAATATACTTACTTAGCGCAAGCAGACGATCCAGAAGGTGAACCAATCACTTATGATGTTGATGGTCCTAGTGGTATGACTATTGACGAAGAAAGTGGTTTAGTTGAATGGACACCAAGTAGTATGGGCTCTTTTTATGTAACAGTTTACGCAAGTGATGATCGTTACACAACTGCTCAGTCTTACACAATCAATGTTTTGGTACCTCAACATAATGTCAAATACAGTAACGTCAAATTTGATGACGAAGATGTAATGTCAGGAGATACTGTTTTACTTTCAGTTGGTATGGCAAATGATGGTGATGCTGATTTAGACAATTTACAGATTTCAGCAGTTGTTTACAACTTAGGTTTGAAATTTGTTAGCGAAGAGTTTGATCTAGATCAAGGCGAACAACTTAGCGAACTTGTTGAGTTTATAATTCCTGAAGATGCAAGGGATGGACAGTATGATGTTAAGATTACTGTTAGTAATGATGATTTCCATCATCAAACCTATCGTGTTTTAAGAGTTAGTGAGAGTTAGTTAAGAAAAGTAATTTTTCTTTTCTATTTTTGACCACCAGAAAAAGGTGACGAAAATAGGGGAGTAACTACTTGACAAGACTAACAAAACCAAAACATTTAAATAAATGTTATCACTTTTGAGGGGGAAAGTCCTCTAAAAGAGAATAACTAGAGAAAAACAACAAAAATTTGATAGTCAAAATATAAAAAATATTTTGGGGGAAAACAAGAAAATGAAAAGAACATTAAAAATTATGGCTTTGTTTGCTATGGTCAGTTTTTTACTAAGTTCCTTAGTAATGTCAGCTGATTTAAGCGGTGACTTAAGTTTTAAGAGCATCGAAATTAATGGCAACGATGTAGATTTTAGCAACGATGAAATGGTTGCTGTTGAAGAAGGGGAAACTCTTGAAGTAGAAATTGGTTTAGAAACAAATTCTGACCTTGATGATGAAGAACTTACAAATATTGAAGTGGAAATTGAGATTGATGGTTATGAATATTCTGACTATGAATCCTTAGAAGCTGAAAGTCATTTGTTCGACATGGAAGAAGATACAACTAAATATATTGATCTTGAAATTGATTTACCTGTTAAGCTGGACAGTGATGAATATTACTTGAAAGTACGTGTTTCCGGTAAAGATTTCACCACTATGGAAGAAATCGTTAGATTATCTGTTGAACCATCACGACATGGTCTTGATATTAATGACGTAGTATTTTCACCTGGCAGTGAAGTTCAATCTGGTAGATCTCTATTAGCAACTGTACAAGTACAGAACTATGGAGATTATCATGAAGAAGACGTAAAAGTTACTGTTGGTATTGATGAATTAGGCGTTAGCTCAACTGATTATGTTGAAGTTGTAGAGATTGATGGTGACGAAGGAGAATCTCAATATGTTACTTATGAAACTAGCGAAGAGTTATTCCTAAGTATCCCTGACTGTGCTACTCCTGGTGAATATACAGTTGACGTTACTGTTGCATATGATGAATACGAATCAGTTACAAAATCATACGCTTTAACTGTTACAGATGGCGGTTACTGTGATGATGATAGCGAAGAAAGATTAGTTGTTGCTGTTGGTCCTGAAAGCCAATCAGTTAACACTGGTGAACAAGCTGTTTATGCTATTGCTTTAAGTAACGAAGGCGACGATTCAGAAACTTACACTTTAGAATTAACTGCTGGTGATTGGGCTAGTGCTAGCTTATCAGACAGTTTAATTGTTCTAGGTGAAGACGAATCACAAGTTGTATACGCTTACTTAGACGTTACTGAAGATGCGGCTGCAGGTAACTATGTTGCGAGTCTTGTACTTAGCAACAATGGTGAAGTTTTAGAAACCATTAGTTTAACTGCAGATGTTGTAGCTGATGATTCCTCAGACAGCGGCGACTTTAGCTTACGAAATGGATTAGAAATTGCTTTGATTGTACTAGTTGTATTACTAGTTATCATCGGTTTAATAATCGGTTTCACTAGGTTAAGAAAAGACGACGAAGACGAGGAAGAACAAACTTACTACTAAGATTTTTTTAAAATCTTAGAAGTTAAGGGCTTTCCTCCAAAATATTTTTTATTTTTTTATCTTTTTATTTGGAAGGCAAATTTCATAATTCATTTATCCTAATTCTTTTTATTTTAATTATTACTTAATTGTATTTATTGCAAGTTTTAATTCTTATTTCATAACTTTTTTAACGTCGTTATTTGAGAACATCATAATATGGACATTTCTATTATTGGCGGCGGACCAGCAGGTTGTTATGCAGCATACTTATTAGCTAAATCTGGTCACAATGTTAATGTTTATGAGGAACATGCTGAGATTGGTTCTCCAGTACAATGTACTGGTTTGTTAAGTTCAGATTTTGACACTCTTGATTTACCAAAACATGGTAATTTCATAATTAACAAGTTTGAAAATATTGTTGTAAATTCTCCAAAGAAAAGCGTTAAACTGAAACAAACAGAATATCTTGTTGACCGAACTAAATTTGACATTTATCTTGCAAATTTAGCTGAAGGAGCTGGCGCCAAAATTAATCTCTCTCATTCATTTATGGGTAAGGATAATGGCACTTTAATTCTAAAAGATAAAATGTCCAGAGAAGAAAAAAAGGTTGTTCCTGACATGATTATTGCTGCAGATGGACCATTATCTAAAGTTGCACAAAATCACCAAATATTTCATCCTGAAAGAAAGAATTATTTAGGTATGCAAGCAGTTGTAAGGGGCAATTTTGACTTTACTGGTTATCAAACTTTTTTTGGGAAGGAAGTATGTCCAGACTTTTTTGCTTGGATCGTTCCTGAATCCGAATCAATTGCTCGAGTTGGTGTTGCAAGTAAAGGTAAAACGCGCCAATATTTTGACAATTTTATTGCTAAGCACAATTTTGATGTAATTGAAATTCAAGCAGGGACAATTCCTATACATCATCCCAGACAGAAAGTTCAGTCCAGCAATTGTTACCTTCTTGGCGATGCTGCTGGGCATGTAAAAGCAACAACACTTGGTGGAATAATACCTGGATTGAGGGCCGCAGATGTTTTGGTTGATTGTATTAATAATAATAAGAGTTATGAGAAAGAATTATCTAAATTAAAAAAGGAGTTATGGTTACATTTACAAGCACGCCTGATTTTTGACAGGTTTAAAGATAAAGACTGGGATAAACTATTACATTTAGTCTCGCAGGAGCGTGTACAAAGAGTTCTAGGCAAATATTCTCGTGATAACCCTGTACCACTATTTTTTAACTTGATTTTGAAAGAACCACGTTTTTTGTTGTTTGGAAGAAGGTTGTTGTGGTAAATGTTATTATTATTATTATTATTATTATTATTAAGTGCCCGGTATTTTATTAAATGTTCAGAAAGTTTAATTAATCACAAACTAATTTATACAAATAACAATGCAAAAATTGAAAATACTTAATACTCGAGAAGTAAAAAAGTTGAAAGAATTATTGAACCAGCAGTTTGGTTACGCCTTTCAAGAGGATTATGCTTATCTTGAGAATGAAAATAAGTTCAAAATATATCTTGTTACTAAAGATATTTCTAAGATTGACATTAACAGTTTAAGGATTGATCGGTATGGTTTGTATCTTGGTGAACGAAAAGGTGAGCAATTTCGTCTTAGTATGGAAGGCACCCAACTTCTTGCTCAAGAAGCTAGCGAGAATGAGGTTAAACTGAATAATGTTATCGATTTAAATGAAGAAGAGTTAAGAGATTACTTTCAAGGTTTAGGTTTGGATAAACTAGATTTAGTTGATGAGAATAAACTTATTCTGTTACGTTACAAGAAAGACATTTTTGGCTGTGCTAAGCTTAAAGGTGGTAAAATTATAAACTTCCTTCCAAAGATCCACCGGGGAGAACTAATTCTTTAGGTTTTGGTACGTATAGTCCCTCTTCTGTTTGTTTTCCTGGAATAACTGTGTACCTGGCGTATCCATTATCAATTTGTGCTGGTGGTGCTGTGAATTCATCACCTTCAACAACGATTATTTGATAATTTCCTTGGTGGTGTTTTTGTTGTAATTTCCATTGTGTGTAAGCTTTATGTGCGAGCCCAGGGTTATTTTTTGTCCCTTTCTTATTTGTTTTGAAAGCATCTAATGTTTCGTAATGAACACTTATTTTAGTTTGATCCATTGCCGGAGTTCCATTGTGCCAGAAACACAGTTGGTGAATTGCCCTATACTTGTCTCTTATATGATTTAAAGTATCTTTTTCCCATAAAACTTCAAGATGTTCATTTCCTTCTACTCTTGACTTTAGTTCATAGCAACTTTTTTCATCAGGTGTAACAAATGTAAAACCATAAACATCACTAGTTCTTAACCTTTTGGAATGTTCGGGATCTTCTAGATTAAGATTAAATCCATTAATTTTAGCATTGACTCTAGTAATTTTTTCTACAATATTATCTCTCCCTTTCAAGCGAGAATAAGCAAATAATCTTCCAAATAATGTACCATCTCTTACTGGAATATGTGTCTGCTTAATTTCTCCATTATTGGCTTGATAAGATAAAGTATGGGATGGAAGTGGCACAGATTCTGTCCCTTCTGGAAGAAGTTTCATAGGTATTTTATCTATAAATCTCTGAAGATAATCTAATCTTCTTTCAACAATAACCATATCTTTACCTTCTTCTAGAAACTCGTAGAATCTGTCTAAATCATGTACCATACTAACTAAATCTTCTAACCTTTCACTATTTACATTACCTAATATTTGAGTTTTAGACATTCCCATTTCGAGTTTTCTATATGTTGTATATAAATTTTACTAAAATCTGACAATTTTTTGTCAAAATAAGCCAATTCTTGGCCCATCTTGCCTTAAAAATTGACTAAATAAGGCTTGTAAAGTGTTAAATAGCCAATTAAAGTTTCTAAATAAGTTTCTGGGCAAGTATCTTTATGAATTAAGTTCTCTCAAAAGCCCTAAGAAAGTGATTAATTGGGATGATAACCAAATCATTTTTGGTTGTTACTATTGAGTAACATAAGTTCCGAAAGGTTTATATAGTATTGTCTATTTGAGAGTGGTGAAGTCTCTTAATAGAGTTTTTACGATAAATAAACCCAAAAAACTGATCAGTTTACGAGGTTAAATTAAAAAAATGGAAATAAAAAAAATATTTGCTATCCTTTTGGCATTAGCTATGTTCTTAAGCACAGTTACTTTTGTTTTTGCTACAGAACCTTATGCTGAAAATGATACAGTTAGTACTGATGAAGGTACTGATTATGCTTTCACAGAAGCAGATTTTAATTTTGCTGATGATGATGGCGATACTTTAGCTTACGTTAAAGTAATTAGTTTACCAACAGTAGGTTCCCTTAATTTAGATGGAATTGCTGTGGTGGAAGATCAAGAAATTGATATTACAGATATTAATTCTGGATTATTAACATTTACGGCTGCAGCTGAAAATGATTATGGTGAATCATACGATTCTTTTACATTTAAGGTACTTGATAGTGCTTCTGAAGAATCTGTTGATGAATATACTATGACTATTGATATCACTAGTGAAGATGATGCTCCAGTTCTAGATGCTATTGGAGATCAACCAGCTGACGAAGATAGTACATTAAGTTTTACTATCTCTGCAAGCGATAATGATGAAGATACTTTAACTTTTAGTGTAGAAGAAATTGACTTTTTAAGTCCTTCAAGCACTTTAGATAGTTCAGCTCTTACTGATAATGGTGATGGTACTGCTGATTTTAGTTGGACTCCTGTTAACGGAGATGTAGGTCTTCACGAAGTTACTTTTACTGTAACTGATGGAACAACTGATGTTAGCGAAACTATCTGGATTACTGTTAGTAACGATAATGATGCTCCTACTATAGAAGACATTAACAATATGGGGGCTAGTATAGATGCAGTAACTGGTGTTGGTGTTTACTTTGAATATCAAGCAGTATTTGATGATGATGATCTTTTATTAGAAGGGCAAGAAACTTTATTATTTAGTCTATCTGCTAGTCCAGCTATTACTTGGTTAACTATTGATGAAAATGGTTTAATCTCTGGAACCCCTGATGGCGGTCTTGGAGAAATTGGTGAAACTTACTTAATTGATGTGACTGTTACAGATTTAGCTGGTGCATACGCTGAAACTGACTTTGCATTACTTATTTCAAGTAACAGTGCACCAGAAATTGCTGGTTTCGTTTACAATAGTCCAATCGATCAAAATAATGAATTTACATTAGACTTTGAAGCAACAGACGCTGATGGTGACACTATGGAATTTTCCATTGTAGAAGATTCATTTGCAGCAGATTATGGAACAACTAGTACTTTTAGTACATCAGCAACTTTAACTGATAATGGTGATGATACTGCATCTTTGAGCTGGACTCCAGCACATGATGATGTTGGAACACACACATTAACAGTAACTGTAACTGACGAAACTGGTGCTACAGACTCTGAAACTTTTGATGTAACCATAACTGATGTTAACGATGCTCCTGTAGCTGATGTTACTGACCAATCAACGTATGAAGATGTTACTTTTGATTATGACTTTACTGTTTCTGATCCTGAAGGTGACACTTTCACTTACGATTCATGGGATGTTGACTGTGACGCTTGTGATGCTACTAGTAGCTTAGACTTAGATCTTGACGATAACTTGTTCGACAATGGCAACGGCGCTTATAACATATTATGGACTCCTGACAGTGATGACATCGGCGATCATGAAGTTAGTTTGACTTTTAGTGATGATTTAGGTGCAAGTGCAACTTACACTTTTACAATTGAAGTTACTGAAGAATTAACTGATGAAGAACAAGCTGTAGTTGACTTAGAAGAACAATTCGAAGATTTTGAAGATGATTACGATAACTTGTACGATGATTACGAAGACGCAGAAGATGATGACGATGAAGACGAAATTGAAGAGGTTGAAGAAGATTTAGAATCTCTTGATGACGACTTAAGTGATCTTGACAGCGAAGTTGATGATTTACAGAATGAACTTGATGATAATGAAGATATCAGTGAAGATTTGAAAGATGATTTACTTGACCAATTAGAAGATCTGGAAGAGGACATCGCAGATTTAAGAACTGATATTGAAGAGCTTATTGATGATGGTACTGGTAGTAGCGGTTCAAGTCATGTTAGTTCAACTGAAGGTGAATCAGCAACAGAATCATCTGGCAGTTCAAGTAGCTCTTCAAGCAGCTCAACTTCAACCAGTAGCGATGACGATGATGTGGACATTGTTACAGTAACAAGTTTCACACCACCAGATACTAGCGATGCAACTCATACCAGCGAAAGTAATGATTCCTGGGGAGATATGAGATCTGTCGCTTGGTTAATCGCAGGTTTAGTAATTGCTTTTGCTTTCCTTATCTTTATGTTAGCATTATTGTTAACTGGCAGTAAGAAGCGAAACTAAATTTATTTTATTTTTTTTAATACTTTTTCTATTTTAATGTTTTTAGAATTATTGATTATAAACTAATGTATCTATGTTTACTAAGTATTCTTTTAAGTGGAATTCCCCATTTTTCTACTTTTACAATTGTTTCAGGTTCACTAGCAAATGTTTTTGTTAATATAACATATTGAACATCTACAAATACAATTTCATCATCTGTTGTAACTGGAACAACTTTAACATCATAAACTACCCAAACTTTTCTTTCAGCTTCAAAATGAACTTTCCATTTAGGATTTGGTTCAAAATCATCATCAACAACAAATAAAACATCCACATCTGAGAATTCACGGCCTTTCCATTTACCCTCATATTTGCCAAAAGTACCTTTTGCTAGGGAACCAAACAACCTTTTTCTGTAAAATTTTGTATTTTCTGGCAGATTACTCAGAATAAATCTCTTAATTTGACCAAGAACTAACATCTGTTTTTCAATAGGAAAAATGTTTTTTGGTGGTCTTTCTTTCATATAATCTTCAGACATAATTAAAGAAGTAATTAAAAAAAATATATAAATTTAACCTTTAAAGAATGTCTTCAATAGGCTTCTTATTTTTCATCTGTTTAGCAACTTTCTTAGCTTCTGCTGCTAAATCTATACCTAGATCTTTAAGTTCTTTAACATGCATTTGCATTAATTGCTCAACAATCTGTAAAATACGTAACATTTCTTCCCTTTCTTTAGTAAGTGTTGCTAGACTTCCTTTATGAAATCCAATTTTTTCTTCCTTGGACATTTCTGGTCCTTCAGGTGCTTTCTTTGCCATTTTTAGTTAATCCTCCTTGCTAATTATAACGAAAGACACAAATTTTTGAACAAAAATTTGCGACTTTCGGAATATTCCAAACGTCATTTGTGAAAAAACAAATGTCTTTTGTTATATAATCCTTAATTTGCTTTTAAGCTTATTTTATTGTATAATGTCTATTATATAAATCTTGTTGTGTTTATACTAATTTTGGTAAAGCTTCTACAGTTTTTATTTTAAGCCACCAAAAACTTTATATATCTTCCAGCAACTATTAAATCAATCATTATTAAAATAAACGTGAGGGGATATTATAATGGAAAAAGAAAAAAATTACTCTAAAGAATTACTAGGCAAGACCATTGTCTCAAAATCAGGTAAAAAGTTTGGTGAAGTTGGAGATTTAATCTTCGAAGTAGGTTCAGGAGAGCTTATTCACATGATTCTGAGGAACCCTACATCTTACACAGATAAGATGGAATTGGAAAAGAACAAAGATGATCAAATCTTAATTCCATTTTCAGCAGTAATTGCTAGTGGCGATTTTATTGTAGTTTCTGAAGAAGATATAATTTAATTGTTTTTTTTCTAAAAATTTATTTAATTTTTATTTCTTATAATCTTTAACTAATAATTCTATTAATCTGTTCTTACTTAAATAATGCTCTTAGGTGCATCTTTGCTTTTTCACAAACGCCTAATCTTTTATGATCTTTAATGAAATAATAATCTTCTCTATCTGGACCTACACCTATTGCTCTAACTTCAAAACCAGTATAATGTTCAATCGCTTCAATCACATTTGAAACATTTGCTGGCAATTCTTCATCTCTTCCAAGTTTCCCTTGGTCAGCAGCAATTGGTGTGTCTTTCCAACCATCCATTACCTTAGTTATTGAATGACAATAATTTAATACATTAGCGCAAGGGACTTGATCTCCAGCTTTAATTATCTCTCCTGAACGATACTTCTTACCTTTAGAATAAATGTATTTGCCTTTTTTATCTTCTTTAAATATCTTGTCTTCTGGTAAGTGAACTACATAACCAACAGTAAGTCCAACTTTGTCACTATAATCTCCTCGATCCATTGCTGATATTGCTAAGTAAGGTCCTTGACTTTCGTTAACCATTGCACCTAATACACAGTCAAACAAACCAACAATTCTTGGCTTTTTAGAGGTTCCACCTATTTCACCATAATTTCTTGATGCAGATATAGCCATAGCTTCAGTAATCATATACTCTCCAGTTTCATCTTCATAAGTTACTGGTTCTAAAATTCCATTTTCTCCAATGTTATTAAAGTATAATTCTTGAATTGCATCGAAATCAGTACAAGCATTTCCTAACTTCTTGAAATGGTCAATCCCTTCCCTAGAAAATCTGTCTTGTTCGGTAAAAGATGCAGGGATATTTCCTGCACCAACACGGGATGGGCCAGGAAATTTCAAAACATTAAGAACCTTAAATTTATATTCTTGAATATTAATATTTAGGGAAGCTAGCACACCACTTGCACTTGTATTAGCAGAAGTACCAAAGTTAAAAAATTGCTGAGTTCCATTTGAAAGCAACTTACTTTGTGGACTTTCAACCACTATTGTTTTACCTTCTTCAAGGTACTTATTAGCGATATGTTCAACATCAACCATTTCAGGGAAAGCTTTATTCTCGGTCACATGCTCTTTATACAAATTTATAAGAAATTCTGTTTTATCTTTAGCTTTTACAAAGTCAACCAGATAATCAGGCAAGGGTTCTTCCCTCGTATCATTTATTTCTTCAAGTCTTTTAAGAAGTTTATCTTCATCAGTTCCTTTCGCTGCAAGGAAACCTTTGTATTCTTCGAGGTCTCTTTCAAAAACTTTCTTTTGATGTTCTTCTGTTCCAAACAAATCATCTAGTCTTGGACATTGACGTTTAGCTTTAGAAGCATGTGCAGGAGCTACTCCCGACCAAGTAGAAGTATTACTTTTACTTCCAACAATGTCCATAATTCTATGATAAGGGGTAATTATGTGAGAATTGCCAATTTTTAGGTTATCATAAGAAATTTCATTTCTAACTAATTCTTCTAATTCATCTTGAACAAACCTTACTGGATCAAAGACAACTTCTGGCCCAATATAACATTCTTTACCAGTAGTTATGGCTGAAGGAGTAACATGGCATGTTATTGAAATTCCATTTGATTTTACTGTATGGGCAGCGTTATCAGAAGAATTAGCTCTAAATATTGCCTCAACATTTTCATATAAACTAGCTAATACATCTGTCCACTTACCTTTACCTTCATCACCAAAATATGCTCCATTAACAACAATTATTTGAGCTTTACCTACTAATTCCTCTAATCCTTGTTTGTCATCTAAAATTACGTGTCTTCCAGAAAAAGAATCTTTTAATTTATCAATTACTTTGATATCTTTTATAGCATCCCAAATAGATCTTCTCTTTTCCCAATAAGCCTGCTGTATATCAGAATCAAATATGCTCATTTCGTATCAATAAAAATGCCTAACAAGAACTATTTAAACATTTAGCAGTTAGGATTTATAGTGTGGAAAATATACTTTTAGCCATGTTTTATTTTCAAATATAAAATAGACAAAGCTAAACATAATCCTAAACTATTCATTATTGCCACTGGCCCATTCTTTATGATAATTGCATAAGTAATCCATAAGATTAAACCAACCACATAAATTATGTATCTCCATAAAGAAATGTCTCTTGTAGATTTGGTTTTCCAACTCTTTATTGTTTGTGGAAGTAAAGAAATCACTACTAAAATCCCTGCAGTGTAACCTAAAATGTCAATAAACATTATACCATTCACTCTTTCTTTTCTTCCTCACTGAACTCTTCATCAACCCTTTTAAGATAATCCTTAACTCGGCTAAGTACAGAGTTTAGCAGAAAGTTCTGAACCTTTTCTTCAAAAATCTCGCTAAGTTCAGCAAATTCAGTGATCCTGTAAAGGTTAGCATTAGTTTCGATTAAATGTAAATCCTTTAACCGCTTCAATTGTCTTCTGATGTTAGATGATGCTATGCCTAACATTGGCAAACCATTATTTTTTCGGTAATCCATTACTAAGTTCTTAACTTCTTCAGAATGTAACTCTTCACCACGTTGCTTTGCTTTCAGTAAAGTGTAAAACACATCAACTACAACGTCCCGCGAATCTCCCGGTTGCAGTAAACCTAACGATAGACACAATTTCCTGACCAACTCACGGTCACTCATGTTCGGTTTTTCATACCTTCGTAAAGTCAGCTCCGCTAAAGGAGTATCAATACTAATTTTCCCCATTTTAAATCCCCCACTCTTTTTTCAAATAATTTTTAACTTCTATTTATGCAAGTACCAAAATTTGTACTTGCCATTTTCAATACTGTCAAGTCTAGCAAAGTACCTTCTCTCTAACTGTACAATGTCTCCAACTTTCAAATTGTTCATAGTTTCTTCGCCAAGACCAGATACAGTTTCACCATTATCCAGCAAAACTTCTACTTTAACACTTTTCTTATCATCAGGTAACCAGTGAATGATTGCTCCTTTATTACTTGCATTCTTATAATCCTCATAATCTTCTGATACAAAAACAAATTTGTTATCTTTAACTTCAAAATTACAGTAATCAATTAATCTGTGAACACTACCTTCCGCTAATCTTTTCAAATCATTTTGTGAAATGTGTACTTCACCTTTAACTAACAATTCTCTTTTCCCTCGATCTGGGAAGTCTGGATGGACATCTAAGAACACTTTTTCTGCTGGCGCATTTTCGATTTTAATCTCTACAGGTTCATCAACAAAGAATAGCCTGTTTGATTTTGGTTCCACTAATTCCTTGTTAAACGCATTAACATTTTTCCAGAACTCTTCAATGCCCATAGTTTTGTCATTAAGACTTAACCCAATTTCTAAAGCGTATCTCCTGAATGCTCCTGCTTGATAACCCCTCTTCCTCAAAGCTAATAAGAAAGGTAACCTAATGTCATCCCAACCATTATACTCACCTTGTTCAATCGCAATCTTAGTTTTTGAACAGCTTACTCTCAACCCTTTAAAATTAATTCTGCCCCAATGTTTATACACTGGCGGTTTCCACCCCAAATAATCCATGATTATAGTTTCTTTAATTCCATTATCAGCATGTTCTTTCCCATTCATAACATGAGTAATACCTAATTCGTGATCATCTACTGTTACAGAAAATACCATCATTGGCCATACTCGATGTTCTTTACCAGTTTTGGGATGAACATGCTCATTAATCCGCATAATGGCAAAATCTCGCATTGCAGGATTTTTGTGTTTAATGTCTGTTTTTAATCTTAACACTGCTTCGCCTTCGGCATATTCACCGAACATTTTAGCGTACCTAGTTTGTTGTTCTTTTACTGATAGTTCTCTGCAAGGACAAGCTTCACTTTTGTTCTTCAACTCTCTAAATTCGTCCCCACTACATTCACAAACGTAAGCTTTACCTTTTGCGACTAATTTTTCTGCATAATCATAATAAATTCCTAACCTTGAACTTTGTACAACAATTTTATCAACATTATTATCAGTTAACCACTTAGCATCATTTTCAATAAGTTCATAAGCTGGCGCGTAAATGTTTTCGGGGTTAGTATCTTCAATTCTAACTATTAATTTACCGCCATACATTTTAGCGTACTCATAATTTAATGAAGAACCATAAGCGTGTCCAATATGTAAGGGACCACTAGGACTTGGCGCAATTCTAACTACAATTTTACCTTTCTCAGCTTCAGGGAGGGGTTTTAATGGCCCTTCAACTTCGGGCTTTTCTTCTTTTCCTTCTAACAATTCTGGCGCTAAATCTTTTAACTTGACTTCAATATCTTCTTTACCAAGTCCAGAAATGTCTTCTTTAATTATTTTATTAATCTCTTCTAAAACTTTAGGCACTTCCTTTTTCAGTTCAGGTTTTTCCCTTAGAACTTGACCAAGAACTGCTTTCGGGTTAACAGAACCATTGTAATTATAAGCGTTCTTCAATGCAAACTTAAGAATTGTTTCTTTCATCAAAGCTAAGAAACAAGAAGTAATTATTAAATCTTTTTGTTTTTGGTAGGAATACTCAGTTAAAAAATCGTCAGTTAAATAAAAGAATCTCTCACTTATATATTATCTTTTTCATTCGATTAACAAATGCTACTGCTTCCTTAAAGTAAAGTTCGTATTCTTGCCCTTTAATTTCCTGGATCTCTCGATGAGTTATCATCTTACTGATCTTATAGAATCTTCGCATAGTTTCTACATACTTTGGTTCCAGTTCTCGGTTCTTAACAAACACTTCTTCAAGCAAGTCTGCTACATGGTCAGGACTTGGCGGAATTTGTTGATGTTTCATTAACGCCGCATGTGCAGCGTCAATAACTGCCCAGTACAAGTCAAGAGTAGCTTGCATCAAATGCCAACGTGAGTTTGTCAAAGTTTTAGGTGCGCGAGAAAAGTATCGCCATACACTTTCTTCACTAGGTCGAACTCTGCCAGATTTTAGTAACATTTGCATTGGTTGAAAAAATCCATTATCATATAATGCTACACCATCTCTGATTATATTTATGGTAACAGGATCACCTGCACGCGAATAATCCCAGAATGAACTGTATGTCATAGAAGTTACATGTAATCTAGTAGAAGTTTTTGCAATAAGATTTTCAATAATTATTCGATAAGTTTCAACTAACTCTTTGGTCATTTTCATGTCTAGATCGTTAGTTACAACCAAAACATCAATATCACTAGCTTCAGTAGCTTCTTTTCTAGCACTGCTACCAAACAAAACAACTCCTTTTAGGAAATCTTGTAGCTCATTTTGCGCTTTTTTAGTAAAAAGTTGCGCTGTTTTAAGATCTTCTGTAGGATAGCGTAACAAATTCTCGTCCGGCCTTTTTTCTATTCGAAACTGCATAATTTCTTTATAAAGAACAATTGAGTTATTAAGTTTTCTTAATCATTGCGAAGTAATAATATTCTTTTTTTAATAAATTTAAAAGAAATTAATAGAACTACTCTTAGAAATATTTTTAAATAAGCTCTGGTAGAAAGGCTTAATGGCAGAAGAAACTAATAATTCTAACAAAGTTCATAATGTAATCATCATCGGTGGCGGTCCAGCAGGATTGACTGCAGCAATTTACGTAGCAAGGGCAGAACTATCTCCTTTAGTTATTGAAGGATATCAAATGGGCGGCCAATTAATGTGGACAACAGAAATTGAAAATTTTCCTGGTTTTGTAGATCGGATTACTGGTCCCGAACTTATGGAAAAAATGAAAAAACAAGCTGAAAAGTTTGGTACCCAGTTCATATCAAAAGATGTTACAAGCATAGATCTATCAAAAAAACCTTTTGAAATTAAAGTTGGAGAAGAATTATACCAAACAAAAACTTTGATTATATCTACCGGTTCTAGTGCGAAATGGTTAGGTTTAGATTCTGAAAAGAAACTGATTGGTCGGGGCGTATCTGCTTGCGCAACTTGTGATGGCGCGTTCTTTAAAGATAAAGAAGTAGTAGTTGTTGGCGGCGGAGATTCTGCTATGGAAGAAGCTATTTTCTTAACTAAATTTGCAAGTAAAGTTACTGTAATTCATCGAAAGGATACTTTTAGAGCTTCAATTATTATGCAAGAGAAAGCTAAAGAGAATCCAAAAATTGAATTTATGTTTAATTCAGAGTTAAAAGAAGTTCTTGGTGAAGATAAAGTTATTGGGGTTAAAGTAATGAATAATAAAACTAACGAAACTAGCGATTTAACTTGTGATGGTGTGTTCATTGCAATTGGTCATGCCCCTAACACTAAATTGTTTAAAGATAAGTTAGAATTGGATATTAAAGGTTATATAGTAACTAAGGGCAAATCAACTGCCACTAACATTGAAGGTGTTTATGCGTGTGGTGATGTACAAGATTATACTTACCGGCAAGCTATTACTGCGGCAGGTACTGGTTGTATGGCGGCTTTGGAAACAGAAAAGTTATTAACTCACCGTTTAATGGGAGATAAAGAATGAAAAATAAGACCATTTTAATTATTTTGTTAATATTGGCTTTGTTAGGTTTAGCCACATCGATCTACTTAACATCTTTACACTACAAAAACGTTGACAGTATTTGCGATTTTAACCAAAAGTTCTCTTGTACAGATGTTAGTAGGAGCGCATATTCCTTAATATTTAACATTCCTGTCGCAATTTATGGAATTGTAGCATACTTGTTCTTTGCACTTGTACCTTTATTGTTTCTCACTAAATTTAGTTTCAAGAAAATCAGTAAATATTTATGTTATGTACTTGTAGCAAGATTGTATTTTTATGTTAGTTTGTTTGGATTTTTCTTTTCATTGTACTTAACTTACATTGAACTGAATACGATCCATGTGATATGTCCATTATGCTTATTGTCACAAATAATTGTTGTGCTAATACTGTTCTTTTCATACTTATTTTACGACCATCTCAGATCCAAAGTTGGCAATTTTTGTATGAATGGAGAACACAAAGATTAAATATGTTAAAATAAACATTGTTAATTATCAATTGAAGGGTGGGATAACAAAAAACATTAAAATGTTTTTAGTCATTCTTCACAAAGAGGATTCAGAATAAAATGAAAAAAATAACTGTAAAATTAATTTCAATTATCGTTGTTGTATCTGTTTTAACACTTTTAATATTTTTGTTTAATACAGGTAGCGATGTTGGTGAAGAAAATAATGTTGAATCACTAGCAAAATGTTTAACTGATTCTGGTGCAGAACTGTACGGCGCATATTGGTGTCCACACTGTCAGCAACAGAAAGATTTGTTTGGTGATGCTGCAGAGTTTTTACCTTACGTGGAATGCACTGAAGAACAAGAAAAGTGTGCCAGTGCCGGAATTCAAGGATATCCAACTTGGAAATTTGCTGATGGTACAGATGCAGTAGGCGGCCAGACATTAAGTAAGCTGGCAGAACTTACTGGTTGTGAGTATTAAGTATTGGTTATTTGCTGTTTGAAGAAAGAAAAATATTTAAACTAAAGCTAAAAATAAACTAAATATTAGTTTACAATCATTAGAGAGGTTTAGTAAAAATGTCAAAATTTAAAATTATCCATTTAAAAAAAGATTGTATCTGTTGCGGTGCATGCGCAGCAGTTAACCCAGACTTCTGGTCATTAGATGAAGATGGGATGGCGCAATTGAAAGGCGCTAAAGAAGTTGATGATCATTGGGAACTTGAAATTGAATCATTCTCGGATGTTTCTAGTAATAAAGAAACTGAACAAGTATGTCCAGTACAAGTAATTAAAGTAGAAGAAATTAAAGAAAAATAATTTTTACTTTAATGTTTACTAAGATTATGTTCTTTTCTCAGGGAATGTGCAAAAGCCACCTCATGACGATGTAATGTTTTTAGAATCTTGTTATGTTCTTTGATCCATTTTTCAATGTCGCCTTTTTTACTGAGATGTCTGTGATAATGTTTCTCTTTTTTTTCATGACTGTCTGCTTTTTGATGTTTTTTAAGATGTTTTTCAGCACCTTTGCTAGCAGACCTTATTTTCTTATTAATATAAATTAATTTCTTAGAATAAACGTACAAATATCCTGCTTCGTTAGCAAGTCCCATCTTATCGCACCTCTTTTGAAACTTAATTATTTCTTTTTACTACTTTTTTTCTTATCTGACTTTTTCTTAGCTATCTTATTTTTAATTTTCTTAATTTTGTCATTTTTAGTTTTTACTTGTTTATTTTCAGTTTTCTGCTCTGTCATATTCTTCTTAACAATAATCATACAATGATCTTTTTCATGTGGTGCCAAATCTCGAAAATCTACGATGGTAAACTCCTTTTCAATTTGATCTCTTACTTCTTGAAAGATTATTTTGCTATCTTTCTTAACATCAATACTACGCGCTTTAACAGCAATTAAACCAAACCCACCTTCTTTCAAAAACATTTTACAATTCTTGATAAAAATCTCAGCCTGATTTCTTTGTGAAACATCTTGGAATACAACATCTGCCTGACAAACCTTATCAGAATATCTTTCTAAATGGTTAACATCAGCTAGTATTGGTACAATATTTTTTCTATCTATACTAAGAAAAACTAAATCTCTCAAAACTTGTGGTGAATGATCTAAAGCAAAGATTAGCCCTTCTTTTCCAATCATATCAGAAACGAACGAACAAGTAAAACCGTGTGATGCACCTAAATAAAGAATTACATGATCTTTCCTAATACCCGTATTTGCACAACCATTTTTAACAGCAGCTGCCAACTTACTACGTTTCGGTTCCCATTCTCTAAACTCGCCATTATCTTGCTTAAAGATCCTTTCAGCAAAATGTGATTTAGCAGGTTTTAACAGAGATTTGGTGTAAAGCTTACCTCTTTGATCTTTGTAAATCTCAAAGATATTATGCGATTCAATTCTTCTTCTCATTCTAAGCTATTGATTAGGCATTTACTATATAAAATTAATCGTTTTTATTGTTTGAAGTAGAATGTTTAACTCAAAACTTTCAAATCAAAACATACTCGGTAAGTGTAAGGGGCATGCTGTCCACACTTGACTTTCTTAAGTACTCTCACTTTAGAATTCAGTTTTTTACATATCTCTTTAACTTTTTTAGCTTCACTATCGATATCTTTCTCGTTCAAAAATGCGTACAAGTGTACGATTCCACCTTTTTTTGTCTTTGGTAATGCTATATCAAGAAATTCTTCTCCAGTTTTTGGTAATGGCATAAGAACACGGTCAAATCTTTTCTTAACTTTTGGCAAAATTTTCCTAACATCTCCATTAACTAATTCAATTTTCTTCTCCATTTTGTTAAGTTTGATATTTTCTAATCCAAATTTGTGTGCATCTGGGTTAATTTCTACTCCTAAAATTTTTTTGATTGGGCTGTGTTTAGCTAATACTAATGGATATGGTGCAGAACCAGAAAACATTACCAAAATTTCTTCACCTTTTTTAACTTGTTTAGCTATTCGTAATCTTTCATTACCTAACCTAGCAGAAAAATAACTTTTTTCTAAATTCAGTTTAATTCTAACACCACTTTCTAAATGAATTGTAGTTTTTGTTCTTTTACCAGCAAGAACTTTTAATTTCCTGGTCCGGAACACGCCAGAATGAATTTCATGTTTCTTAACAACGGTTTTGATATGTTTGTTAAGTTTTAGGTAAGATTCTGCAATCAGTTTTTCTTTATTTTCTAACTCTTCAGGAATTTCAAGTATCATGATATTACCAACAATTTCTTGAGTTTGCGGGATTTTAACTAATTGTTTTTTAGTCAATTTGCTTTTTAGAAGCTTTTCTAAACTTGGCTGTTCCTGTTTAGCTTCTAAATTAGCGTTAACAAATTTAGTTAGGCTTGTTTGGAACTTCTTTTTTACTGGGAAATAAACATGGTTTTTATCTTTCTTAGCTTTATAATTAGTGTCAAGAAGGCCTTTTTTGAGTAAAAGTAATTTAACCTTTTCCGCGTTCTTCAATTCTGTTTTGGCTGCTAGCATATGATATGTTTTATTTTTTTTGAAGTAACTAAATTTCATCAGATAAATCATAACAAGAATCGATCACTGGACATTCCCCACAACTATGGTATACTTCCATATAAAGACAATCTATGTCTGGATCTTGCGTAACAATTCTTTCTTGTTGTACATGTGACTGGTAGGTTCCTCTAGGAATTGCACCCATTTCTACTAGTCTATCTTGAAGGTTTCTAAATTTTTCAACTTCCATGCTGGTTTAAAAAATTAAGGCATTAATAAATTTTATGATTATTATAATTAAATGCTAGAATTACTAATATGTACTTACACATTAAAAATATTTATAAAACTATTCCATATCTTAACCCTATCATGAAGAAAAGGACTAAGAAAAAGCTGGCCAAAGCTGCTAAGAAATCCTCCTGGGGCATGTTGAAAGGTATAGGTAAAGTCTTCTACTTCTTCGGCTATGGTTTTTATCATTTATGTAAATATACTTGGAAAGGCACTAAATTTATTGCTAACAAATTTCACGGCGCTACTAGTAACAATCCCGAAATTGTTAAAGAAAGAGAAACCCAGGCAGTTGTCAATAAGTATAAACATCGAGCTTCTGCTAAACATCAAAAATTTAAAGAACTTAAAGTTAAAAAAGGACAGATACACAAATTTGAAGACTTTTTGTTTACTAACAAGAGTACGATTGGCATAATTCTTGGTGCACGTGGTACCGGTAAAAGTGCTATTGGCATGTTTTTATTAGAAAATTTTGGTGCTAAAAGTAACAAGAAACTTTACGCATTAGGCTTTCAACAAAGTTCGTTACCAAAATGGATTCAGGTAGTTAAAGATATTAGCGAAATTCAAAACAATTCTGTTTTACTTGTAGATGAAGGTGGTATAGAGTTTAGTAGCCGGGATGCTATGAGTAACGCAAACAAATTATTGTCAGAAATTTTATTAATTGCTCGACATAAGGATCTTAGCGTAATGTTTATTACTCAGAATTCTAGTAATCTGGAAGTTAACGCTATCAGGCAAGCAGATTATTTGATCTTGAAACCTAGTAGTTTGTTACAGAAAGACTTTGAGCGGAAAAAGATTAAGCAAGTGTACGAGTCTGTAGATGATGAGTTTGAAGAGCTTAAAGAAGAGCTAGGTTTAACGTACCTTTATTCGGACAAGTATTGTGGTTTTGTAGCTAACGACTTACCAAGCTTCTGGAGTGAGCGTGTCAGCAAAGGTTATGCTGGGAAGTGAGTTTAGCTATTTCATATAAGATGAAAGACTATTTTAAACAAAGATTAGGGTGCCAAGGAGACTTAAAAGAAATTTCTAAGAAAATTTGTAATGATTTCAAATTAGGTGATTTTCTGAAGTATAAGATAATTCCAATAGGGTATGAAGATTTTAATTTTTCTTTAGAAACGACTAATGGTAAATTTTTTGTGAAAATATTTTCTAAAGAAAGAACACTTAAAGATTGTAAAAGAAATGTTAATGTGTTGATAAAATCATTGGAAGCTGGAATATCTACGCCTGAATTATACCAATCTAATCAAGGATATTTACATTTGATCTATATTGGCAAATTAACATTGAGGCTTTGTGTTATGAGTTTTGTTGATGGTGAAGATTTTTTTACTTCTAAAACTAAAGTCACAAAAGAGAATATTCTCACACTGGCTCAACAAGCTTCATCAATTAATTCGATAGAAATTAAACCCCTAAGAATTTATGATCCTTGGGCAGTTCCCAATTTTCCTATTGAATTTGAAAAGAAAAGCCAGTACTTAGAGAAAGAAGATTTAGAATTGATTCAACCCCTTCTTGAAAAATTTAAAAATCTTAATGTTGAAACATTACCTTATTGTTTTACCCATGGAGATATAATTAAAACTAATATAATTAAAGATGGAAATAATAAAATTTGGATAGTAGACTTCTCTGTTTCAAATTATTATCCTCGTATTCAAGAATTAGCAGTGTTAGCTTGTGATATTTTATTCAATGAAAATGATAAAGAGGAAAGTGAACAAAATCTTAAAAATGCTCTAGAAGAATATCAAAAAACAATAAAATTAACATCAAAAGAAATTAAATTATTACCGATTTACATTAAATTTGCTCATGCAATGCACTTATTACTAGCAACTTATGAGAAAAAAGCTAAAAACAACAAATCTAAAGAAAATGAGTACTTTCTTAAGATTGGAAGATCGGGACTAATATAAACAATAATAATTTTTTCAATCTTCCTTCAACAGAATCTCAATAACTGCAGCATAAGCTGGCCTAGCTACGAACACTCCAAAAGAAATACCTACTATCGTGGTAAATGCAAAGCCTTTAAGTAACCCAGCACCCGCGAACCATAATGGTAACATTCCAGCAGTAGTGGTTAAGTAAGCACCAAAAACTATAAACATCGCATTTTTAATCCTTTGCTTGATACTATGGATCTTTTCGCCTTTCAACGTTTCGTCAGTAATAATGATTAAATGGTCAACTGCAGTACCAATAACAATAATTATACCTGCTAACGCCGCCAAATCTAAGTTCCAGGAAACCATAGCAGCAAAACCTAAAATAAGAACCATTTCAGAGACGATTGTAAGAGTAATAGGTAAAACAATTTTCCAATTTCTGTAACGTACCAATACAACAACCAAAACAGCAGCAATCGCTATCAAAGCAACTAAAAGTAAGTTATTAAGAAACTCCTGACCAAGCGTCGGAGATATAGTGTCCATCTTAACAATGTCCAGACTTACGGGTAAACTACCCGTAGAAATAATAGTTTGTAACTTTTTCATATCTTGTAAAGTATTAGTAATTGCTTCTTGTTGACTGTTACCTGATCCAGAACCAGAAATTTGAATTTCTGTAGTTGCACGACCTTTCAAGTCAGCACCGATTCTTAAACTGTCAACTTCTACATCGTCTAAGTATAACATCAAATCTTCGCTAAGATAATCTTTTCCATCTTCACCAGGAACTATTGAAAGGGCGTCTGTAATACTAGCTTGATGATTAGCAGCTTCTGGAGTTAAAGCAATAGAAAAGAAAAAAGCACAGAAATGTTGACCATCACTAGTTTGTGAACATCCTCTGTTCGGGTCAATACCAGAACATTCTGCGCTACGACATACATAAGTTATATCATTATTACCACTGTAAAAAACAGTTTCGTTACCAACCATAGCTTCAAACTTACCTTGTTGAGATAACAAATCTCTTACTTCAGATTCTGTCGCACCAGCAATTTCTACTAAAATATAATCATTTCCACCAAGGTCAGAAGCGATAGTTATGGTCATGTCAGACAAACCATAAACATTCAACCTCTCTTCCAAATTAGATTTAATAGTATCAAGATCTTCGTCACTAACTTCTTCTTCAGGTTGTAACAATACTCTGGTTCCCCCAGCTAAGTCTAATCCTTTTCTAATGTTAGAAGTTGGCGCTTCTTCAACGTCAATACCTAAATTAACATCGTTTTCATCATCAAATTGGGCAATTAAAGTATAAGTTGCTTCATTAGTAACCACACGTAAAGTTTGATCTTCTTGAAGTAACGCTAAAACATTATAATATTCTTCAACAGAATTAACTTCAGTACCATCAATTTCAATGATTCGTTCTCTGGCAAGCGGAGATAATGTTGAAGATGGATTCTCCAAACCAGCATTAGCTGCGGATGAGTTAGTTTCAACGTTTCTAATAGATAGGCCATTAGAACTCCAATTATCTGGGTTAATAGTAAATATTGAGATTAAGGCAAAGATTATGAATAGGAATAGTAAAATCACACGAAAGTTCTTAACAATTTTCTTAAGTTTATGTTTCATTTGAAATTTATTCCTTCTTTTTTCTTTCTAAGTAATATCTTAGGATTCCTGCGTTCTGTATCCATGTCATCACAAGATCAACCAAAAGACCAATAAGTAAAATGATCATAATTTGTTTCACAGTTTCGCTTTGTACAAACATGAACGCAATGAAAACTACTGCTAGTGTAGTACAACTCATGGTAAGACCAGTTTTCAAAGCGCTATAAGTCCTTTCAGTAATAGTACCTTCTTTTTTCTTAATCAGTCTGCTGCTTAACAAAATGTTAGTGTCAACAGAATAACCTATAAGCATTAAGAACGCCGCAATACCTGAACTCCCCAATTTCATACCTGTAAGATTAAATATTGCTAATGTAACTACCATATCAGAAACTGCTGCTAAGATAATTGCTAAACCAGGAACTACTTTTCTGAAATATATGAATACTACAATTCCCATTAACATTAATGCAATTAACAAGACCCATTTAGTTTGTTTAAAGAAACTTTCTCCTAAACTAGATCCCATAACTTCAATAGAATAATCACTTTCGCTTAACCCAGTAAAACTTTCAATTTCAGAACTTAACGCATTAATTTCTTCATTACTTTGTGCATCAGAATCTATAGCAATTCCAATAGTTTTTCCGGCAGAACTAAGTTCCCTGATACTAATTTCTGCCAAAGGAAATTTACTTTTCAAATTATTTTCAAGTTCAACTTGTTCTTCTAAAGACATATCTTGATTTAAGGTTATTGTAGAACCACCTTTCAGGCTAATCCCTTTGTTAACAAAATCTCCGGTAATCGAATATTGTGCTATGATTTGAGCAAATGCCAGAATTAAGATTATGAATGGAATTATGATTAAATACTGGTACTTCTTCTCATAAATTTCTTTAATAAACTTCATCAGACAGCTATTTTCCAACCACTTATATAAATATTTTGGCATTGGAGACTTCATCCAGCATCGGATAAGTTGTTGATTTTTTTATATTAGCCTAAAATTATTAATGTAGGTAACAGAAAGATATATAAATCATTTTTTATTTATATAGTATTATCAAAAGAGGTTGGGTGTAAGGTGAAAACAGATTTTAGTAGGATTTTTCATGTTAGTGGGCTAGTTATGTTGATAGTTTTGGCTTCATTAACTTTTTTCTCGTTTGATTCATCTTTAGAAGACTCCCTTCCAGTGGAAGACATTTTATCTTACAAATTAAATGTCGCTGAAAATTCTAATAGTGATCTGTTAACCGGCGGTAGTATATTTGACTTTTTTAGAGAATTAATTTCTGCTGAAGCTTCGGAACCAAATACTTCTCCCAGTACAGCGTCGGCCCCCCCTTCTGCTCAAGATAATATAGGAATATTTGCAGCACCAACTCATGGAATCCCTGTGTTAAATTCAAGTTCTGGCACTAACTTAACTTCTGAAAATCTTACAGCTTATAATATTAGTACTGCTGATGGTGATAGTGATCCAGTTAAAAATATCTTTAACTGGTATTTGGATGGCAGTTCACTAACCATATTGAACATGCCTTTTGAAAAAGTAACAGACAGTGTAATTAATGCAACTAAAGACTATTCTGGTTATGATAATAATGGTAGTGAACATGGTGATGTTACATGGAATGCTACTGGCGGTTATGATGGTAATGGCGCTTTTGAATTTGATGGCGATGGCGATTATATTACTATACCTGATTCTGATATTCTTGATTATGTAGATAGTAATTTAAGCATATCTTTATGGACAATGAACACCTTACCAGGAACTGATACTAATGCCGGAAGGTTGATTGGTAAAGGTAGGACTGGCGCTGCTAAAGGATATGGTATTTATTACAAAGCGAGTACTGATAAATTGGGTTGGGGAGATTTAGATGGCCTCGTTATTAAATCAGGTTTAAATGTTAATGACGGTGCGTGGCATCACATTGTTGCAACATATGAAGAAGGGAATACCTATAAATTATATTTTGATGGAAGTGAATTATCAACTTCTTCTAGTGGTACTTTAGATGGTTTTAATGCAACTAGCGAAGATTTGTGCATTGGTTGCAGGATTTATGGTAGCGCCTTACATCTCTACAACGGTTCCATTGATGAAGTGATGTTATTTAATCGCACTTTAACTTCTCAACAAGTAACTGCTTTGTTTGAGAACAAAACAAATACTATTGTTAGTCAAGAAACAGTAAAAGGCCAGGTTTGGAACGCTACAATTACTCCTAATGATGGTACAAGTGATGGAACCACTAAATGGAGTAATGTTCTTACTATTGAAAATTCTGCACCCACTCAAGGTGTTCCAGTATTAAATTCAAGTTCGGGTAGTAACAGTACTACTGAAGCATTAATCGTACATAATGTTAGCACTTCTGATGATAATAATGATACTTTTAAAAATATATTTAATTGGTACCGAGATGGTACTTCTTTAGCTATACTTAACATGCCTTTTGAAGGCGATGGTAATCATAATGCAACAGATTACTCTGGATATGGTAATGATGGGACTGCTTATAACGCGACATGGAACTCTACAGGCGGTTATGATGGTAAAGGCGCATTTGAATTTAGTGGAAATACTTCTTACATTGAAATAAATGATACTTCTTTATCATCACCTTATATCACCGTATCGGCTTGGGCAAAAAGTAATATTACGGATTATATCACATATACTGGGCACATAGTTAATAAAATGAACACTAATGCAGGTACGTACCAACTTGTTATAGATTCAGGTACTGACAAAGCAGGTTTTATTGTTAGATTAGAAGGTTCTGAAGGTACTCTTCGTTTTGTTCTTGCAGACGCTGTTGTAGATACAGGTTGGCACCATTATGTTGGAACCTATGATGGAGATAAAGTAAAATTATACGTTGATAATGTGTTACAGGCAATGATAGATGACACAGATGGAACAATAGATAGAGATAACTCAGATATATTAAGAATTGGGGCTCATCCAACATCTCCAGAGAATTCATTCAACGGCACAATAGATGATGTAATAATCTTCAACCGCTCTTTATCCGCAAAACAAATCCAAGCATTATACGAAAATCGCACAGATCTTATCGTCAGCCAGGAAACTCGAGCAGGAGAAGTTTGGAACGCTACTATCACTCCTAATGATGGAACAAATAATGGCGCATCTAATTGGTCAAACGCTTTAACGATAGTTACTAATACTTTACCAACACATGCCACACCTTTACTTAATTCCACATCTGTCAATAACTTAACATCAGAAAATTTAACCTCTTATAGTCAAAGTGCCAGTGATGCCGATAGCCATGCAATGAAAGAAATATTTGATTGGTACGTTGACAATTCGTCACTAACTGTTTTGAATACGCCTTTTGAAGGTGGGAGCGATTCCACTTGGACAAATGATTACAGTAGTAATGATAATGATGGTAATGTTAGTGTTAATGCTGATAGTTGGTATTGGCAAGGGGGTCATGATAGTAAAGGAACTTATGATTTTGATGGCGTTGATGATTATATTGACTTTGGTGATCAAGATTATTATGATTTTGAAAATACTACTGATTTTACTTTATCTACTTGGATAAAAACAAATTGTACCTCTTGTGAAATTGTTACTAAATCTAATGGTGCTGCCCCCCATTATCGTATGGTAATACATAGTACTGGTTGGGTACGTCTTGTAGCTAATGATGGAACCACCGTTAAGGACATTAGTAGTATTACTCGCGTTAACGATTCTCAATGGCACCATGTTGTAGGTGTTTTCGATCGTGATGATAAAATGAAACTTTATATCGATGGGGTTAAAGAAAGGGAAAAGGACATGTCAACAGTTGGCAATATTACTAATGCTGGTTCTCTTGCAATTGGAAGGTTTGGTTCTTCAGGTACAAGCTATTTTGATGGTTTTATTGATGATGTTATAGTATTTAATCGATCTCTTACTAGTGAACAGATTCTCACTTTGTATAACAATGATTTAGATATAATTGTTCCTCAGGAAACAATAGCAAACGAACAATGGTATGCTAATGTAACAATAAATGATGGATATAATGATTCTGCCTCTTTATTGACTGGAATATTAACAATATCTTCAAATTGGACAGCACCAATTCAAACTGAAAATAGTGGTACAACAGCAACTGATTTAAGCACTTATAACTCTGGAACTATAAGCTCGGTTTCTAACTATATTTGGGATGAGGATAATACTGGGACTGTAATTTTTCAAGAAAATGTTAATTTAAGTACAGAATTGATTGGTAATGATGATGATCTTGATAATGATATAGAGTTGAATAACAATTTCTTTACTGTAGATTCTTCTTCAGCCTCTGCTTTCAGTTCAAAAGCTGCTAATGTGACTTTTGAAAATGTTGATTGTAATTTATGTGATAGTAATGGTGTTTTATATTCAAGTGGTTATTATGAAACTTTAAACAACATTCAAGCAAACGCAGAAAGTTGCGGAATAACTTCAAATTGTGTTAATTTCAGTTGTACAAATCCAGGTAGCATAGGAAATTGTTCTTTTGACGTTACTGGCTTTTCAGGTTATGCTTATGGTGGAAACGCAAATTTAACTATTAATGATAGTGCTGAAGGTTCTTCTGTTCAAGTAAGCACAAGCTTAACTTACAATGCTTATTATATAAACTCAACAAGCGGCGATCATCTTTCTGGTGCAGATTGTAATCTTACAGATGATGATGGCTCTTATATAATGACTGATAACGGCGTGTTTTATAATTATACCAAAAGTAGTGGTTTCACTACCTCTGGAACTAAAAATTGGAACGTTACATGTAATCTAACAGATTATAGCACTTTACTTGCTAACGATACAATTGCGATTACCGCCGCCCCTTCAATACCAGAATTTAGTGATTATGCAATTGCATTGCTGTTGCTAACTGTGATCAGTGGGTTCTTTGTGATGCGTAGAAAAGGCATGTGAATTTTTTTTAAGCATACCAGAAATCTCCGATTCCTCAGTATAAAAAAAAGTATAACCATACCTTATTTCTAATTAAATTTTAATATAATACCCTAATATTGTGCAAAACTTTATAAACAAAATATATTTATTATCTTGAGTGGAATTGTTAAGGTTAAAAGGAGTCAGTAAAGAGTATGGTAGTCATTTAGTTCTAAACAATATTAATTTCTGTATTGAAGAAGGCGACGTTTATGGTATTATTGGTCAATCTGGTAGTGGAAAATCTACTTTATTGAATTTAATTGTTGGATTTCTTGAACCTGATGAGGGGCAAGTACATTATTATACGGCGACAGGTAAGCCCAAAGTTTTCAAAGAACATGCTCACCGGATTAGGAAAAGGATTGGTTTCACTCCACAACATCTTTCATTTTATCCAAAACTTACTGTTAAAGAAAATCTTTTACACTTTGGCCATATTTACCGGATTAAAAAAAACATACTTGTCGATAATGCTAAAAGTTTGTTAAAGTTTACTAACCTTCTTTCATCTCGTAATGTGTTAGCTGATGAATTATCTGGAGGAATGCAAAAGAGGTTAGACATTGCTTGTAGTTTAGTGCACAAACCAAGGTTATTAGTAATGGACGAGCCGATAACTGACTTAGACCCTTTACTTAAGGCCGATATTTTAGAACTTATCAAGGAAGTTAACCGGCAAGGTGTTACTGTAATCATCGCATCTCATGATTTGGAAGATGTTGAAGAAATATGTAACAAAGTAGCAATTATCCATAATGGCGTTATCCACGAAGAAGGTCTTCTAGAAGAAATTAGAAAACCTTATCTTGGTAAAGACGCTTTAATAAGTTTGAAAGCAGGGATTCATCATGAATCTTTGTTAGAATTTTCAAAAACATTACCTGTAAACAAAATAATTGATAAGAGAACTCACTTTTTATTAGAAACTGGAGATTCGCATAAAACTGTGTCAGAACTTATGAGTTTTATTCAGTACAATAATTTATCACTTAACCAGGTTGAAATATCTCAACCTAGCTTGAAAACAATTTTTGAATCAATTATTAAGGAAAGTAAAAATAAGTAACAAATAAGTAATCAAACAATCAAAATAATAACTTATAACGAAAGACACAAATTTTTGAACAAAAATTTGCGACTTTCGGAATATTCCAAAAGTCATTTGTAAAAAAACAAATGTCTTTTGTTATAAACATAAAAAAGAGGTTTGTAATGGTAGGTGTAATAAAGGATTTATTACTATTAATCAAGAAAAATTTAGTAATCTTAATTAGATCTAAAAGTTCTGCTTTAATTGTTATCCTTGCACCATTATTGTTAATTCTCTTAATGGGTTTATCTTATAGTAGTATGTCAAGTTACGGGCTTAACATCGGAGTCCATGGTACAAATTTTGATGGTGCAACTGGAGAAATTATAACTTCCTTGGAAGCTCAAGGTTTTAATATTGTTACATATTATGTAATTGACGATTGTATTGACGATGTTAAGTTTAACACTGTCCACACTTGCGTTTCTGTGCCAGAAGATTTTGAAGTTGATGGTAATGAACCTAAAGAAGTTACATTTTACCTTGACCAAAGTAAAATAAATTTAGTATGGATTATTCAAGAAACTTTACAAGAAGAGTTCAACTTGAAAACTCAAGAAATTTCTCAAAGTCTTGTTGACGACATTTTTTATAAAATCAGTGTTGGTCAAAGCGAAATTGAAACTGAAAAAAGTAATCTTGATACTCTAAAAACTACCACTGATGGGGTTAATACTCAATCTACAAATATTGGAACCAGTTTATCTTTAATAACCTTTAATCAATATACTGCTACTGTTGACGAAACAGTTTTAGATACCTTTCAATCTACTATCACTACTGATCTTGATGGCGCCATATCTGATGTTGGTGATGTTAGGGAAGCCGTATCTGATTTGAACAATATAACCGTTTCTGAAGAAGAAAATCTTGAAGATTTGTTAAATTCTTTAGAAACTAGTTTAAATGGTACAAAAGATATTATTAATGGTACTGGTACTGGAACTTTTTCTACTGTAGAATCTGCTATTGATGATTTAGAATCAGAACTAGTTAGTGCTAATGCTAACCTTAACGAGATTTCTGAGCAAATAGGTACGATTAATACTGATGTTACTAGTTTAGGAGAATCTATTGCTTCTGTAAGTACAACAATGTTAACAGTTTCAACTGCTTTAGAAGCAGCAAAAACTAAGTTAGGGACATTTGACGTTTCAGATTCTGGGGTAATTTCTACACCCCTGGTAACTAACATTGAAACAATTTCTTCTGAAGAAAGTCATCTTAATTATGCCTTCCCAATACTTCTAACTTTAGTTGTAATGTTTTTAGCAATAATGTTAGGTAGTACTTTAGTTATGGTAGAAAAAACTAGTCAAGCGTATGTAAGAAATTTTTTGATACCTGTTAAAAAAATAATTTTTGTACTGGCAACTGTTATTACTAATCTTATATTGGTATCTTTACAATTAATTGTTATCTTGTTAATTTCACTAATTTTCATCCCAAACACTTTATCCTTATTACCATTAATTTTCTTAGTGTTGTTACTTGCAGCGTTAGTGTTCAGTTTAGTTGGAATGGTCGTGGGTTATTTATTTAATTCAGAAGAAACTTCAATCTTAGCTTCAATATCTACTGGTAGTTTATTCTTGTTCCTTTCGGGCGTTATTTTACCTGTAGAAGGCATGTCAACTGGGTTAAGGGAATTGACTATGATGAATCCTTTCATGATAACAGAAAAACTTATTCGTGAAATTTTTATTTTTAACAGCGGGTTTATGGTAATTTGGGAAGATTTGCTTATGTTATTATTGTATGGTGTGCTTCTTTTCTTTGTTATATTAGTGATAGATTCTATGGCAAGTAAACATTTGTTAAACAGAATAATGTACAAACATCATAAAAAACATCGTAAACATGATTTAAAGAAAAAGTTAGCTAAAGAACGTGCAACGTTAAACCCTGCTAAACAAGATTCCCGATTAAGTACTGGTAAAAAAAGTAAGCAAGGTTTTTTCTCAAAATTGTTAATCAAACTTAAGTTGAAAAAAGGCGGTAAAGGCAATGGCCCTGAAAAAGTCTTACCATAATCTGATAATAGTCTCTGGTAGTCCGGCAACAGGAAAATCGACAGTTACTAAACTTCTTATAAAAAAATTAAGCTTAGTTCATCTCGATTGGCACGATTTGTTAAAGAAAGATAAAAAGCTTAGTTTGGGATATGATAGAAAAAAGAAATGTTACGACCTTGACACAATTTATTTAGAGAAAGTTATTGAAAAGATTCTTCGGGAAAATTCTGACAAACAGTACATTTTTGATAGTCATATTGCACATTTCCTACCTAAAATGATGGTTAAATTGGCTATTATCGTGACTTGTTCGGATTTGAAGAAGTTAAGAAAGCGTTTAGAAGAACGAAAATACAGTAAAAATAAAGTTGAAGAGAATTTACAGTGTGAAATCTTTGAAGTCTGTTTGGAAGAAGCTAAGTCTTCTGGGCATAATGTAGTTGTATTTGATTCTGGTAAGAGAATTGTTCAAAAAGATGTTGTGAGTGCAGTTAAGAAAGTGTTGTAATGGATAATACTTGTTACTTTACTCTGTTCACCCTCCCAAAACTAAATCTTTATAAAAACTGCTCAGTTCTACATTAAGCATGGCTACCATTAGTAGTAAAGAAAGGTTACACTTGAAAAAGCTTGTAAAAGAACTGAAGTCGCACCGGGCACTTCACACCGAGTTTGTAACAGTTTATATTCCACAAGGTTATGAATTAAGTAAAATAATTAACCATCTTGCTGAAGAGCAAGGTACTGCTTCTAATATCAAGTCTGCTGGCACTCGGAAAAATGTTCAAGCAGCATTAGAAAAGATGATTCAACATTTAAGAAATTTTGCAAAAACGCCAGAAAATGGTTTAGCAATATTTACTGGCAATTTAGCTGCTTCTGAAGGTAAACAAGATATGGAAGTGTGGAGTGTAGAACCACCAGTACCATTAAATACCAGAATTTATCGTTGTGATAAAACTTTCATGACAGACATTCTTGAAGATATGTTAATTGACCATATGGTGTATGGTTTGGTTGTCCTTGATAGAAGGGACGCCACTATTGCTTTGTTACGAGGTAAAACAATAGTTCCTTTACAGAAAACCCATTCAGAAGTTCCTGGAAAGACTAAAGCAGGTGGGCAATCTGCACAACGTTTCGCGCGTATTAGAGAAGGAGCTTACAAAGATCATTTTAAGAAAATTTCTGAATATATGAAAGAACAGTTTTTACCGTTCGGCAACAATCTGAAAGGAATTATCCTTGGCGGTCCTGGAATTACTGTTAACGATTTCTTGAACAAAGATTATCTTACTGGGGATATTAAGAAAAAGATTGTAGGTACAAAAGACCTTTCTTATACTGGTATGTTTGGTTTACAAGAATTACTTGACCGGTCAGCTGACATTTTAGCAGAAGAAGAAGTGGCGCAGGAAAAGAAAGCAGTCCAAAAATTGTTAAAACAAATGCTAGACGATCCTACTAAAACTACATATGGGGAAAAAGAAACAATTAGCGCTTTAGATATGAATGCAGTAAACTTATTACTTGTTTCTGAAGATGTTTCTGATGATAAATTAGCAATATTTGAAGATAAAGCTGAATCTGGTGGGGCTGAACTTAAGATAATTTCTACAGAAACTAGGGAAGGTGTCCAGTTAAAGAATTTGGGTGGTGTAGCAGCAGTACTCAGGTTTCCGCTAGTTAGTTAGTATCCTTCAACTAGATAATAATGTAAAATCTTATTTCTAATAACACTACTTTCTAAAGATTCTTCTACCCCTTTATTTTCATAGATTAGCATGATTAATTCGTGGTTTTCTTGTTTGTCTTCAAAATATATTGATATGTTCACAACAAATTTAATAAATTCTTTGAATAAGGTAGTGTGTTTAACTGTGTGAGAAAGACTTTCTAAAAATATTGAATTATCTTCTCCAAAAACAAAAGTTTGAGTAATACCACTAAATGACTGAAATCTACCATCATTTTCTATTTTTTCTTTGTAATCTTTGTAGGAAAAGTCTGATTCTGTTAAAGAACGAAGTTCTTGGCTTTCTTCAGACAATCCAAATTGAGGTTGTACTGTATTAACTCCTGCAATTAAATGAGATTCATATTCTTCTAGAGATGTAAAATTCTCTAAATATTCTTCTGAATTAATGTGTTTCAGTTCTTCGTTTGCAATTTCTAAAATACCATTAGTTACGACTACTCTAATTACTAGTTCTACTATGTTAAATCCTTTATCAAATACATTTGTTATACAATTATTAGTATAACAAAAATTATTATTAATATCATAAGAGATAAACTCTGTATTTTCTTCTTCAGCTCCATTTAACATGGTATTTTGAAATTCTTCAATTTCATTAAATATCTTTAAATCAGAATAATCTGTACTCTCAAATTCCAAGACCTTATAATCTTCATAAAAAACTTTACTTTTTTCCCCATGTATATAATCTGTACTAAATGCAGTTGCAACTAAGAATAAAGTAGTTATCACCACAGCAATAATTAAGGAAACTAAAGTCATATACCCATACCTTACTGGTTTATTCTTTATTACATAATCAAAAATATGTAATAAAATGAAAAAGACAAATAAGGTTGGTAAGACATAAGCTAAAATAATTGTGTAAATACTAAAGAAATTATTTCTAAACAGCATGTAAGGGAGAATTATTGCAAAGATTAGTGTTGGTAACAAAGAAAATGTTAAAATATACAGAACTTCTTTTATCTCGATTAAAAGGTCTTTGTTAAATGATCTCTTAACAATTAAAGAAATTATTGTTGATGTAACTAGGATCATTATAGTAGTTAATGCTAATGATAGTAAATGAAACTTAAATATTAAAACTGAATAAATTATAATAGAAACTAAACTTAATAACAACAAAATGTTATCTTTTTTACTTAAAACTTCTTTTTCTTCCATAATTAGAAGTACTTTTTTCTTTTATATAAAACTTACTTTACTTTCAAAAGATTTTTATTGAATTAGTTTAACGATAAACCCCATGAACATAATCCAAGAATCTTTCCGGCGCTTATTTCCTAGCAGAACTTTTGATTATCAAACAGAAGAATGTTACACTAGACAATTAGGAGTTTTTAACGCTAACATCAAGCAAGAAGGTAAGAAAATCACAGTTAAGTATAATCTTAACTGGAAAAATGTTGATGAAGAAATTAAAATTGGATTAGTACAGACCTTATTATTGAAATTATTCAAGGCTAGGGCTTATGAACAAAATTATTCTCAAATTAATATTAACATTTACAACAGTTTTGTTAAGAAAATTCCTGATTTTATTGAAAAGAAAGAAAGTGACCCTTTGTTAGAACAATCGTTTCAACGTGTTAATGAACGATTTTTTTTTAACGTTCTTGACCAGCCAAGTTTAATCTGGGGACAACATTCTACACGTAAATTGGCATCATACAATTATCATAACGATACAGTTACAGTTTCTCGTGTCTTTCAAGAATCTAATTATGAAATCTTAGATTATTTAATGTACCATGAATTGTTACATAAACAGTTGAAGTACAAGAATAATGGTACTAGAAACAGTTTTCATACCAGACAGTTCCGGCAAGCGGAAGATATTTATCCTAACAAGGATTTGGTTGAGAAAAAGATCAATTCTGAGATTAGGAGATTTAAGTTTAGTGGCAGAAGAAAACAAAACAGAATAAAGAAACCTAAGAAAAGCTTATGGTCGTTTTTTCGTAGTTAATGTCTGCCATTGTGAAACGTTTGTAACAGATATCTATGAATATGATCACTTAACGGCATTACTAAAGCTTGTGCTACATCTTCTCTTTTCATTGGTTTTTCACAATAATGGCATCTTACTCTTAATGGATCAATTTTTTCCACATAAAATTTACTTGTAGTATATTCGTTGTGGTCAGGCCAGCTAACACAATTCCTATTTTGGCATTGTAGTATCCCTTCAATTTCTCTTTGTAAGACAACTTGTCCTTTTCTTTTCACTTGATCATTTTCAATAATATTTACTCTTGCTGTTTTCGAAATTAATGCTAGTAGTGAAAGTTGGTTTTCTGTAAGATAAACATTATGTACCGCTAGCGCATCTTTGAAATCAAATTCTTGACTGTCAATACCTAATGCGGGGACTACTGGCGTATCTAATTCATATAATCCTAGTAAAAAGAAAGCTAACAACCCTCTCCCATGTTCAATTCTGTCTATTGAAGTTCCATCACCCAGACGATATACTAGTTTTTTACCTATTTTTGATCCATGAGTTATAGGTAAATCTCTCCATACTTCTTCTTGTTCAGTATGGTTCTTTCTTCTTCCTATAAGGCTTTGTTCAAGTAATCTTTTTATAATTACTTTAGAAACAGGAACGCCATCAGCAGATTGTTGATAATATACAACCCTAGGATCATCATCGATAGCCGGGTCAATTGCTGGGAATAGCTTATTAATTGGTAAAGGGTCCATAATAATAACATCAGATTTTCCTTCATCTAAAGTTTGTTCAGTAATTCTTTGTAACTTAAAGTCATTCTCAAATTCAATTTGTCCATCTCTGTCTGGCTGATAACGTTCTCTTTTGATCCTATTATTATGATAAACATCAGCGCTAAAATCTTTTAATGCTTCTGTTGGGTTCCTTAATAATGTTGGTTCTTTTCCAGTAATTTCAATATAATCTTCGATCATGTGCTTTGGAAAATTTAATCTATTATTGGGTGGAATAATTGCTAGTTCAATATCAAATTTAGATATAGCATACAAGAAATCATGTGCTGCTCTAGAATGAAGTAAATCTCCTCCTATGGCTATCTTTAATCCATCAAGTGTACCTTTTTCTTGTTTAATTCTTTTAAGATCTTGTAGGGCTTGAGTTGGATGAGCATGATTATAATCTCCACAGTTAATTACACCAATATTTACAACATCAGCAACATGCCTAGCGGCCCCATCTAAGAAGTGTCTCATCGCAATAATGTCATAACCCCAACCTTCATACATCTTAGCAGCATGTTTTAATGGTTCAGTTTTACCTTGCATATGGTCAAAAACTTTCATACCCAAATCCCAAGCTGCAGTTTTCATCTTACCTCTAGTTCTTGTAGATTCTTCAAAGAACAAATTAGCAAGTCTTTTGTCAGTTAATGAACTATCCAAACCGAGAGTTTCTATTCTTATCGCGTCTTCAATAACAGACTCAATATCCTCTCGGCATAAGTCTCGCATAGAAATTAAATCTTTCATTAAAAATATAAAAAGAACAGTTTTGGTATAAAAGCATATCTGCACTAAAACATACAAAAATTAATTAAATAGAACGTCTTACTATTATGTTCCCACTAATAATTCTAAATAAAATTAATTATATCTTATTTAGTATTCAAAAAAAAATAGTGTTCAAAAAAACTTGTTCAGCCCAGTTTGCGCCATATTTTCTCTAGTTTTCTTTAACTTCTCTAACTTACTATTAACTCTGTCCCTACTAAACTCAAATTCTTTAACAAGCATTTCCTTAAGTTCATCTTCATCAAAATTTTTCCATTCTAAATCATAATTGTCAGTTACTGGAATATCTTTAATAGTATCAAAAAGAGTTTTCCAAGATAAGTCGGGATATGCATTGTCCCATTCTACTTGTTTGAAAATAGTATCAAAATCAGTTCCATATTCTTTAATCAGTTTAAGCGCCTTTTTCTGTCCAATACCTTTAATACCTTCCGGATTATAATCAGTACCTACTAGGATCGCTAAAACAATTAATTGGTCTCTGTTAATATTATTTTCTTCTAAAAGATTTTTCAGTAAGATTATTTCTGGTTTAACAATTTGATATGCAAATTTTCCCATACGTTTTCTTTTACCTTCAATCGATAAATTTCTTATAAGTGTTGGACAGCCAAAAATAAGGTTATCATAATCTTGAGAGATTGAAGCATAAGCATCACCTTGCTTGACCATGTATGCTGTTTGAGCTTCACCTTCAGATGGCGCTTGAATTATTGGTAAACCTAGTGCAGTAATAATTTTTTTAGCATTTTTGATCATTTCTTTATCTAATTTTACAGTTCTAGCAGCAAACTTTCGCATACCTTCAATGTCACCAGCTTCTTCAGCTTTTTTTAGTAACAATGACGCTTCTTTTTTAATCGCATTACGTTTTTCCCACGTTTTTATTTTAATATCTGGAGCCTTACCATCAAATACAAAAGCTAATTTAAGACCATTTTCCATTAAACTAGTAGTTCTATTAAACAAGCCAAGTAAATGTGAAGTTACTACTCCTTTACTGTTAGTGAAAGGTCTACCATCGGGTCCCCTGATGGTTGTCAAGAATTGATATAACATGTTCATGGTATCTATAACTAGAATTTTACTATTAAGATTTTTAATGGTTATTTCTTGCCTTTTAACAATATCTTTAATCTTTAAACCCATGCTTGGGTAGAATTTTGAATGGTTTATATAATTATCTTTGTTGGAGTGTGTTATTACTTCTTTGAAATACCCCAGAGAATATTAAAATAGGATTTATAGGATTTTGATACTTCTTTGTTATTAATTAGGGTAATTATTGGCTTATCTGTCCAGACTATGATTGCTACTCTGTTTCCAAATATTATTGTTTGAGTTAATGGATCAAACCCATGGTCAATATATTTTATCTTTAATGTTGGTATGTTTTTTATAACCTTTTTACCATGTTTACGTAAACTTTCATTAAATATTAAATTCCCTTTTATTCTTCTGTGTTTGACCTTTATATCAATATTTTTCCAGAAAGTTTTTCCCATAATTTTTACAGATACTTTTGGAGAACCAAATTGTTCATATGATTTACAAGAGTCAATAATTTCCTGATAAAGCAATCTTACTCCTTTTGTACCACGTAACATATACGCATCATGTTTTTCTGATGTTGTGTTGTATATCTGAGAAATATTTTTTTGTAGATTTTTAGCAATTATAAGTTTTTGGTTAATCTCTTCACTTTTCTTTTCCAGCATTTCTGTTAACATCTCAGGAGGATTTGGGTGAAATACTTTTTTCTTACCTTCTGTGATGAATGCAACTAATCCTTTGTCAACTAAACGTTCGAGATTGTCATGAACAACTGCGCGGTGGAGCCCAGTTTTTTTACTAATTTGAGTTACTGAAGCTTTTCCTAGTTTAACTAAATCAATGTAAACTAAGCTTTCGTTTAGGTTTAAACCAATTTTTCTAAGCAATTCTACTTCCATTTTTCTATTAAAAAGTTTTTCCCTTATAAACTTTCTGTTTGTTGTAGTTAATTACTACAGCAAATGTTAATATAACCTATTGCTCATTAAATTTAATATGAGAAGAAAAAATAAAAATGAGTTGGCTTATCAAAGAGACTTGTCTGAAGGTATATTACAAGATCACCAGGGAAAATATGTGGTTTATCACGAAGAAAGACCACTTATCTTTGCTAGCAACAAGGAAAAGTTAATTGAATGTGTGTGTAATGATTATTCAGAACTGGAAGGTTACATTGTAAAAAAAGTAGGGCATGAAGGAATTGTTATTAGCCAAGGTCAAGATTATGCAAAAAGAAGTTTAGAATTTTCCGAATTTTTTTCAAATCTTTCTACTATAACTTCAGACAATCGATTTGTTAGTGGAATCTGTTTAGAACAATCGTGTGTTCCCGAATTAACTGCTTTAGAATTTAGCCTTTTGCTTGTTTTTGGTGAAGAATAGCTCTACTCTTCAATCTTTTTCACAATCAAGTTGTCGAAAGCTTCTGATTCTAGCATTTCTTCAGCTTTCTTAGTAAGTGAGTCACTGTATAAGAAAAGCAATGGTATCTTTTTCATCTGCGCTTCCATGTAAGCAGCAGAAATGTCTTTTTCATCACAACGTTTCTTTTTCTTGGCTTTACAATAATATGTTAACCGGCCAACTACAGATGGCACTTTAATGTGAAAATTAATTTCAAAATTTTTACGTACAGTTTCCATATTTTCAATGTTAATATCTAACTCTTTGAAATAACTTTCAAGGATTGGTAAGAATTGGTCAGCAGTACCTTTCTTTTTCTTCTTACCAACAATCTTTTCTTTAATTTTTGAAACTATTGATTTTTTTTCTTCTTTCTTCTGCTCTTGAGCAGGCTCAGAATCTTTTGATTCTGTTGTTTCTTCAACAGTTAGTTGCTCTACCCTTACTGGTTCTTCGTCTTTTGGTTTTTCTTCCTTTACTGGTTTCTCTGTTTCTTCTTTTTCAGCTTTAGGTTCTTCTTTTACTTTTAGATCTGCTTCTTTATCATTTTTAACTTCTTTCTCTTCCTCTGAAGTAACTTCACTTAACTCTATTTGAACTTCTTCTTTAGCTTCTTCTTCAATAGTTTTTTCTTTAGTGTGTTCAGGTTCTTCAATAACTTCCTTTTCTTCTTCATCAATATTATTTGGTTCTTCTTTAGCTTCTTCAACTACTGGATCTTCAGCTTTTTCTTCTATTTGTGTAATTTCTTCCTTTGGGTCTTCTTTAACTTCCTTCTCAGGTTCAGAACTTTCTTTCTTTACTTCAACCTTTAGCTCTTCAACAGTTTTTGGTGGATATTCAGGAGAAGCTTCTTCAACATTAACTTTCTCGCTAGTATTTGGTGGATAAGTGTCAGCTTTTTTCTCTTCTTCAATTTTCTTTGTAGTGTCTGGAGGGTATGTAGTAGTAGGTTTATCTGGAACAACTTCTTTAGACTCAACTGGTGTTATCTCTTCAATTACAGCTGGCTTCTCTGTAGTTCCTTCAACATCAGCTTCTTCAGGTACGGGCTCTTCAGCTGGCGCACTTAACCCCATAATGTTAGAAATTGTTTGGTTAACTTCTTCATCACCAGTCATATAAAATTTCCAGAATATTTCTCTATTGCCATTAATGTTAACTTGAAGTGGCATAGCAAAATCTTTCAAATTACGTAAAGCTACTTTAGTTAACAATTCCTGTCCTTCTTCACGAATAACTTTTTCTTTCTTTAATCGCTCTAAAACATCTAAATCTTTTGGATTAATCTCGGAAGTAAATTTGATTAACTGATCTTCTTGCCCAGGTAAGTAATATAAAGGTGAAGTGCCAATTTTTAGGTTAGATATCTTAATTTTTCTTTGTTCTACAAGTTCAGATAAGTAAGCAGAAGCAATAATACTGTCCTGTTCAATGTTCTTAGCAATCCGCATAGCTAGGCTCGGTCCACTAAATTTCAAGAAATTAAGGATTTTATCTACCGCCTTCATAAAAACTCAATGCTATTTTTAGGTTTAAATAGTTTTTGTAAGCAGAGAGGTTAGATTTATGTTAATTTTTAAGTTTAAATAAAATTAACATGCTTTGGTGAAGTTATTTCACGCATTTTTAATAATACACTTTCTACTTCCTTATCTGAAAAAGTTCCTAATTTTCTTATCTTTAGAAGTAATTCATTTAAAGTTAATAATTTATAGTAATGTAAGGAAGGAATACTTCCATTTTCCATACTTTTCATTAACTTTTTTCTTTTTTCACCATACCAAATCTCTCTCACAGTTTGATCTTGAACACTTCCCATAGAAAAACCAACCATTCCATTATGTTCACTAGTAATATATAATCTTCCATCATAATCAAAACTTGCTGACCAAGGGTTAGCCACATTTGGCTGAGAATTGTTTGGTGTTGTCAAATGTTTAAAACCTTCTTTGTTGAACAACACTTTCATTCCGCTAACAGATTCAAAAACCTCTTTTTCAATAATATCTGCAACTTCTAGAAAGATGTCTGTATTTGGTTGAACTTCTACAACATCAAGATTCTTATCAAAATAATAAACTTCTGGCCTGATTGCAACATAATCAACTCCCCCTTTTGACTCTTCAGAAATTGTTTCCATTAATTGTGGTATGAGTGGTATATCTGCCGCATTTGTCTCATTAATAATGTATCCAATTCCCACTGTAGTCTCTGGCCTTTTCCTTTTTCCTAGTTCAATTGTGTTTCTAACTACGTTTCTAAATATATCTGGGTTGTGCCTGTAACCATAAATTAACGCATGATTTTCAGATGTTGCAGCGTTAAAACTTATTCTAACAAAGGTTGGTTCAAGATCAAGAACCTTATCAACAAAATCTCTTTGATGTAATATTGTACCATTAGAATACAAACCAATTTCAAACCCAGAATCTCTTGCTAATTTCATGTAATCTATTAAGTTAGGATTTAATGTGGGCTCCCCTCCCCCAGTAAATATTATTGCTTTTGTTTCTAATTCTCCTAAACTTTCCAAAATTTTGCTATAAGTTTCAGGATCCATTAATCTCCTTTTCCCAGGTTTAGCTTTACTTTGATTTTGGTTATATGTGCATGACTTACAAGACATGTTACAATCTAAAGAAGGAACAATTTCAACAGTTATGGGTTCTACTGCTTGATAATCTCCTTTTATATATCTTGAAAAGTTTTCTGAGTGGTGTAAAACTTTTAGCGATGCATCATAAAAATTGAACAATCCTGGATCTGTAAGTCCAATTATTTCAAGTAGTTGGTCAACATTTGTCATATTCCTTAGAATTAGTTAAGGGACTAAATTTCTATTTACTAATATTCAATATTTTTACTGAATTGGCATTTCTTATATATCTCAAAATAGTGTCAAATATGAACTAGAATTAATTAAGAAAAAATAAAAAATTATGGTCTGAGCCACCTAATTTCGTAATAGGTTACATCACCTTCATCATCTACAATGCCCATAAGTAACCGCTTCTTAGTGCTGTGTGCAACCCGATTTTTAGCAGCAAACTCGTACCAAGTTAAAGTTTCGCCTTCATGTACAGGATAAACAATCCAACGAGCATGATCCTCGCCCGGTTTGATACCCCTGTCATATACTCTAAAATCAGCACCAAATTTTAACGCAGTTTTGATGATATAACCTCTGTTTCGGATATCTTTAAACACGCAATATCTTACCCAGAAATTTGGTTCAACTTTACGTGCTCTTTTAACGTACGTATTAAACTTCATTTTCCGGCCAGCTTCACTACGTAAGTCAAGTTTACCTTTCTCAAAAAGGTATAACGTTTCAAGTAAAGAAAGTTCAACTTTACCATTTTCTATCAAAGAACCAAACCTAGATTGGTTATATAATAACCTAGCTTCGTCAGAAGATTCAGTAATGGCTTTCTCACCACCAAGGATAGCTTTCACTAAAACTTTCTTTTTACTTTTCTTATTGTTATTATTGTCACCAGCTTCATCGATAGCTAGTTTTTCTTTCTTAGAGCCTTCAAATTTAGCAGGAACTATAGTTTCTAGTTCTGTACTTAAGTCTGGATTCTCTACTACAAATTGTTCTTCTGTTAAGGTTTCAGATTCTACTGCCTTGACAGACTTTTTCTTAGCTTTTGCCATAAAGAACTAAATTTTACTATGTTTTTTAAGGTTTTTGATAAGAATTCAATAAAAATAAGAAAAATAAAAAATTAAACTAAACTATTTAGCTGGAACAAGTACCTTCTAATTTAGTTCCATCACCGTCAAGCGTATAACTTGCAGAAGTTTCGTCATCTGTATAAGTTATGCTAACTTCGTAACTGAAACTTTCACCAGCAGTACATGTTAAACTAGTATCTCCTGCTCGGGATGAACTTGCACCTGTTCCTAAAGTTAAATCTCCAGAACTAACAGTTTCACCACCAACACTAACCGCAGTAACGGTTGCTGAGTTTCTTAAGTTGTTCCTTAAGTTTAATGTTACATAACCAGTACTATTTACTGCATATGAATCAATTCCAATATCTTGGCTTGCCCAATAAGATGCGGCCGCTCGTTCTTTAGCTCCAGTACCAATACCTGGTATTCCGCCCATTGCTGCAACTACGATTAAAGCAACAATAATTACTACTGCTAGAATTATCAAGTATTCTGTTGCGCCTTGTCCTTTCTTGAAAAGCATGTTAAATCACCTCTTTTTTTTATAATTTAAATTATTATTTGTGTTTATTACTTATTGCATCTTAGAAAAGAATCTTTATTTATATTATTTTCGTAAGTATGAAATGTTATTTTATACTTACTTCACATCAAATTAACAAAGAAATTGCTGATGAAACGTCTGAGGACGAAAAATACCGCTAAGCACAACATTATGATTATTGGCGCATATTTTAATCCATACTTAGCTTTACCTTCCTTGATAACTCCAAGTAAACTGCTAGCTAAAAGTGAAGTTAGTAACAACATTACTATTGATACAATTGTCATGAACACTGGCGATATAACTATTTCACCGCTAAGGAAACTTAGACCTGCTGCAGTTGTCACTGAACTGGTATCTGTTTGAAGGTTTGTGATAAAATCTAAAAACTGTACAGATATTGCTAGCAAAAGGGGCGCACCAATTATTATGGAAAACATAATGAAAGAAATGTAAGTTTTTGTACTGCTAAGCATTTCTTTTTTCAAACTTTTAGTTTCTTCTAGGTCTTTAGCTAATTCTTCTAATAATGTTGCCAGATGCCCACCTGACCGCATTGCTGTTGTAAAAAGTGACAAAGTTCTATTAAGCATTTCAGAATTTACTCGGTCACCGATACGTAACAAAGCTTTACTGAACGATTCTGTACCTAACGATTGGGCAGTAGCATGTTTAATCTCTTCATGTAATGGTCCGAATTCTTTTCTCGCAGCTAGACGTAACGCTTGAAATGGAGTCATACCCGCCCTAACATTAGCAGCGATAAGTTGTAACACATCCGGTAGAACTTCTTCAACACGTTTAGTTCGGTCTTCAGCTTTAAAGTATAACAACAAGTAAAATAAAATGACTGTTCCCACTGACACTAGTACCATGATTGGCGGAAAGTAGGGTAAGAAATTTAACGAGAATGCTAATGGAATTATTAATATAATCAGAGAGAACAGTATTGCTAAAAATGTTATCGGACCTAGAAAATCTTTAACTTCACTTTTTTCTCCAGCGTAAATTAATAGTTTCTTAATATGTTTTTTAAATTTCTTAGGATACAATGAAGTAATAGTATGATGAATTCTGTTTAATAATTTCATTTTAATAAAGCCAGGATCAAACTTGTACTACCGGCCTCCTACTTTTCATGAACGTGATTAGCACAAATTGTATTAACAATGTTATGCCAATGAAAATGACAAAAAATTCTTTACTTATGCCAAACCCAGCAAAGCTTGACAAGATAACTAATAGTGTTGCACCAATGCTAGGGATAGCTACTGCAAAAAGCATGTAAAGTAACACCCACAAGTTAAGTTCAGCAATGTAACTCTTTATCCGGTCCCGGCGATCTACTACCAGATCTTCGATTAAAGCACGTAACGCTTCTTCTAAAGATGCTCCCGCTTTCAAAGTATTGATTAATTGCCAACTAGTTCTTCGTAGAAACTCTGACTTGGAATGTGTGGCCATCTTTTCTAACGCTTTATTGATTGGGATACCTACATTAATATCTTGAGATACTTTTCTAAACTCTTCAGAAGCCATTCCATAACCTGCTTTTGAAATATTAACTAATGCATTGTATAGAGGAACACCTGACCTAATCTGTAACTGTAAATCTTTTAATGCGAAAATTAAGTTTCTGTCAACCTGTTCAGCCTTTTTCCCAGCAATAATTTTTGGGTAACGTATCAAACTGAACAAGGCTAAAGCAAATATAAGTAATGAGTATAAACTAGCTTTACTTAACGCTTCGTAAATATCTAACCCTTGAACATTTTTGTTAAGGACAAACAATAAAATAAAAAATAATACAAAAAAGAATAATGCGTTAAGTAACGAAACTGCTACATAATTTGCTGGTTTATAATCTAAATCTGCTTCAACTAAATCATACTTAATGCCAGGGATTAAATTAGATATTTTTTTACCTACTGAATATAACGGCCTAGCAAGTTTTTCACCGATCTTATTTGGAATTAGTAATAAAGGCACTTTACTAACCATTTCTAAATCCCCTCAAATAGAACAGTTAAATCTTCTTTATTGTTGATAATGTCTAACAAACGTTGTTTATTATTATAATAAATTTTCATGAATTTTCCAACTTTGTCAATATCTTTAACATCGTTATTAATCATCCAATTGAGTATCATTTCTTTTTCTTTCAAATCGTTATTGATCTCTTCTGGTGTCATACCAGTATGGATGTTAAGATCTTCAAAAATTCTGATACTATCATTAACTTTTTCGAACGTGTCAGTACGTGGCCTCCATCGGTATAAAAAGTTAGTTTCTAACTTTTCTGTTCCACCACTTAACACTTCTGCCAGTTCCAAACTTCTTCTAAAACCACGTCTCCTATCTCTAAATTGGATAAGGACCAAATGTAAACTTTCAGCTTGCATTTGTGGAATTTCAATTGGCGGTTCTAACAAACGTCGTTTTACCTGTTCAACAGTATCAGCGTGCATGGTGGTATAAACTGAATGACCCGTATGCATCGCTTCAAACATAGTTTCTGCTTGTTCTTTACGCCGAACTTCTCCAACAATTATTCGGTCAGGCCTCATACGTAACGAAGCTACCATCAAATCTAGCATAGTAATTTCTCCTTTACCTTCGGGGTTAGCACTCCTACTGCTCATAGGTATCCAGTTCCATTGTAAGTGTTCAGGTAAAGAAACTTCACGAGTATCTTCTATACTTATAATCCTTTGATTTGGTGGGGTGAGCGCACTTAATGCAGATAATAAAGATGTTTTTCCAGAAGCAGTGCCTCCAGCTACCATGATGTTAAGTTCGTACTGGATCGCTAACCATAAAAGTGCTGCAATTTCTACTGACACTGTTTTAAATTCTGGACTTATCATATGGATAATTGTCCATGGGCTACGTGAAAAACGTCTTATTGTAATAGTATTTCCACCAGTAGTTATCGGGAATAATGTAGAAGCTACCCTGTCACCGCTTAACAAATGTGCGTCCATGAGCGGATGTAAACTACTAATTTCTCTACCAATCTTTCTACCAATTTGGCTCGACAGGTTGTAAATCTCTTCCTCATTCTTAATCCAGAAATTTGTTTTACACCAACCAAACTTTTTATGGTACAATGCTAGCGGTTGTTTAGACCCATTAATTGCTAACTCTTCTAGAAGGTCGTCTGACATGATGACATCAATGAAACCCAAGCCATACATTCGATGTACTAGAACTCCAGCAATAATATCAACATTCTTCTCTTTCGGCAAATGTTGTAACAAAACTTGTTTAACTTCTTGATAAAAATTTTCTTTCAATTTAGCAGACTTTTTCGGATCAATAGCATTTTCAATGTCAAGTGGAACTTTGTCAGCTAAATCTTCTCTTAAATTTGCTAAGAACGCTTCTGTAGCTGCCCCCAGTTCAGGCATAGATATTTCATATAACGGAACATTATCATCTTGAATTTTGTAAATATTAATTTTTGCTGGAACATTATCTGCTGTGATTACATAAGAATCTACCAATCTTTTGTTTTCTTTACTTTGATTTGGTTTGTTTTCCATTAAATAAACCTCTTAATTATGATCATTATGATTGTTACAATTATTATTGAAAATATTGTGAAATAAATTAATTTTTTTTTCTTAACTTTTTCTATATCTTTACTTTGATTTTCTCCTTTTTTATTCTTATCATGTGTCCTTGTATCTTCACCTTCACTTTCTCCAATTTCATCACTATCTACATCAATGCTAGCGTACGCTTCACCGATCGTAGGGTAAGAGATAACAACAAGCCCTTGTTTCTGTAATAACTTTAACCAGTTCTCTATATCTTCTGTAGTACATTTACAACTTCTTGCTAGTTCGGATATTTTAACTTTTTTATTTTTAACTATCTTATCATAAATCTTGTCTAACTTAGTGTGAATATGCTCCTTTTTACCTAAACCTTGTAAATTATGGTATGGGTTATCTTTCAGTTTTGTCTTATTCTCACTTTTATTATCATGATAACTATCTTTGTCATGACTAGTTTTAACTTTTTCTTTTACATTAGCCTTGCCTTTTTCTAATAAACCCATCTTTACTTATCTTCCTTGACTTTTTCTAACACTTTTTTATAAGTTTCAAAATCTTCCGAATTAACAAATTTGTCAATAACTTCGTCTGGCAGTTTTTCTAACAATTCGTCAGTCATTAACAGTACTCTTTTATGATCATCATCTAACTCTTTCTTAGAATGTTCAACTTTTCCTTCTGATGTATCTTGAGATCTATTTTGGATTTTAGAATCTTTGCCCTTACTCTCTTTCCCAACATCACTTTCTTCTAAAATTGGTCTGGTTTTAATGTAAAGTTCCTCAATTTTCCGAGACAATTTACGTTCTTCTTTTTTAACCTTTTTTTCAGCGTCAACCAAATCATGAAGTTTTTTTACAATGTTGTTAATCTCTGCTTCAGAAGTTCCTGATTCTATTTCATTATCCTCCTCTTCTTCATCACGTTCAATGACACTAATCCCTTTCTTCTCCAAACTTTTCTTAAGAGACCTTTCACTTTTATTAAAATGAAAACGTTTGTACAAGAGAACTATTACTAATATTGTTAATATTAATGCTAATATTAGACTAATCACAATAAGAATAGATTCTGTGGTACTTGGAAAAACTTTAATTTTTTGTATGAATGAGTCTAACATCTTTTTCACCTTCCTTTAAATGTTATCTTATATTTTTATAAATATTCTCTTTATTTAATATTTACTTTATCTATGCTACTTGCACGTTTACACTATTCTTCAACCAAAATAATTTCTGTTTCTTTTGAAATATCATTAATAACATTACTTATTGTGAAATTTCCTCCTCTGATTACAGTAATCTCACTATCTTCAGTGTAAACAAAACCTAGTTCTGTTAATTCAGTATAAAGATCAGTTTGAAGTTGTAATGTGCTGTCAGGATAACTATCAAAATTACCAAATTTTATTGTAACATCATTGCTACCAAAACTTAACGTAACTGTACTTTCCACAGTAGGATCTAAAGAATAACTATCTTGATGGATCATATCGTTAGTGGAATTTAATACAATTAATATGATTGTTTCTGTCCCAGCAGTTGTATCTTCGTTTAAAGTAGTATAATCCTCCTCATTTACTTTCAGGGATAAACTAATTTCTTGCATTTTGCTAGCATTGTTAAGGATAAGTAACTGGCTTTCATCAATATCAATAATGCTTTGATAAGGTTCAATTGTTAAATTAGCGCCGAAGTTTGTTAAAGTAAGATCAACATTTTGTAACATGGCATAATCTTCTTCAATGAATGTTTGGTAATCTTGCATTTTAGTATCATAATTTTGATTGTTCTGAAAGTAGATTGTATTACTGAAATTCACTGAAAGTTCGCCGCCACTTCTTTCAATGTTACTGACATTAATGTCCATTATGTCAAAGTAAAGGTTACTAACAATATCATCTTCAATGTAACGCATTTTTTCAGGTATTGAAGTTTGGACTAAAGTATATTTGAAATTCTCTGATCTTTCCAAATATGTTTTAGAGAAAATGAATAGTGAAAAGAATAAAAGTACAGTCATGATGGTAAACATCAAACCTTTTTTGTTCAATCTAAATTTCATTTTCTTCATTATTATCTTTATGAAGTCCCACCCTTATACCATATAGTCATTTCTGCATAATATGGGTCTTGGTCTGAAACAAAACTTCGTCGTGCAACACTATATTCTTTAGCATTAGTGCTACAGGAACTACTTAGGGTATTCATAACTTGTTGTCCAGCGGAATTTTTAATTGTAATCAGGCTACAAACTTGCTCTGGAAGATTTTCTTGGTAAAGGTTAATCGTAATGTTACTTGAACTTTCCACTGCCGCTGCTAGAGTACCATCTTTTTCTAGAACAGTAAGACTATCTTGGGCAATAAGTTCTAGGGCTTGTTCATTAAATAGTTGATTATCTTGGCTGATCAAATAAAATGCTGCCATAATCAATGTTAAAGCAGTAACTAACGCGAACACTGCGTCTAAGGTAAAAATAAGACCTTTCTTGTTAGTTTTTGTTAATTTTTTTGAACTCATGTTTTGTTTGATTTTTTTTTCTTATTTTAATGTAATCATCTCTCTAGTTTTAGTTTAGCAAGGTTCTTGTAAACATCTTTTCCAAACTTGAAATATTAAATGTGTCCAAGTATCGTCCATCAGTGCAAAGCGATCAGTTCTTGTAATGTATGGCGCGTTATATTGTGGCGTTTCACCGATTTGGTACTGTTGTTGATAATCTGTACCATTCCACATTTTTACGATAAGTTGAAATTCGTATCCCGGCCCGATAACTCCCAACAATTCTTTGTAAGTTTCGTAATGTGAAGAATTGAGCGTTGTCAGGTAATTTATCTTGTTAGAATCAAGTACGAGGCAATTATCATTTACTGTGCCAACAGATTTTCCTTTTTCAGTTATGTTCAAATTGTTTGAACTAGAGCTTGTAGCTAACCCTAACGACTTTATATTAGATGAATTAAACTCATCACTGCTATAATCTGTCCAGTTGCTTGGCTCGCCAGGAGTTTCTACTAATATGGCAGCAAAATAATGTCCAATTCTTATTAAATCATTACTTTCTTCGTTTATCTGAACTTGCTTTTCTAAATGGTTGCCCATGTAAATGAATGTTAATATTATGAACATGAACGCGATAATCGCAATAGCCAGGTCTGCTGAAAAGATTTGTCCTTTCTTGTTAATCTTTGACTTTTTGTCCATTTTAAATATCTTCTAATTTTCATAATGTCAATTAATTGTTACAATCCCATTATTGTTAGTTAAGTTAACCTGTCCGCTTAAGTTAATGAGCATACCAGCCATGTTCGAATTTACTAATGGCGCACTGTAAAACTGTTCATTATCTTCTCTTGTCCAAAAAATTCTTACTTGCTTAGAGTCTGGCAATATGTTAACATAATAATCAGTGTTGTCCTGAAGTTGTTCAGGCAAATTTACACTTTTACTTAATCCATCACCGCCCAAGTAAATGCTGTTAATTTCTTGCGAAAGTTGGTCAGCTACAGATTTGGCATAAAGGTTAGTAATTTCTTGATTAGTAATAGCGCTACGTTGGTTAACCACTGCCAGGACAATAAGAAAAAAAATTAGTATGAATGATAATAATATCAGGAATTCTATGCTTAACTGCGCTTTTTTACTTTTCATGATGTACCAGCTTTGTTAACAATAAAATAATTAGAGAAAGTAAGATTATTATAATCATGTAATAATGCCAGATGGGTCCATTGTCTGTTGTAGTTTCAATCTCAACACTTTCTTGTGTTAATGTTTCATCAACAACTGTTGTATCTTCAATGTTTTCAGTAGTCAACATTTCAGTTTCAACAGTTTTGTTTTCAGGAAATTCAACAAATTCTTCAACAAAATTTTCTACAGTTTCGTTGTTAAGAAGTTCTGTTTCTCCTACTGTTTCTCCTTTATTTTCTTGTATTAATAACAGTTCTTCTTCACTAAGTTCTCTTGCCTTTTCTTCAATTTCCCAATCGAACGTGATGCTACTGTAATCTTCACTAACTTCTATAATAGTGAGTGTAATGTAATTACTAAGATCTCCGCTAAGTACACAATACTGGTTACTAACAACCACTTGTTCACTTTGCTGTTCATAATAACTTTCTGCTATGTTTGAACATGGCGAATCTAACTGTTCTTCGATAAAATCTACGATTCCGCCAAAACCATTATCTGCCCATAACATTACTGGTTCTCCATTGTGGTTTTCAAAGTAACCTAAATAGTATAAATCAGAACCTTCACTATCTTGCACACTATTATTAGAAAAAACAATGCCCGATTGGCTAGTGCCAAGATCATCATTAATTGTTAATGTAGTAGTTTCTGCTAAAACTGAACAGGATAAAATTATGAACATACTCACTGCAAAAACTAACGTTGCAACAAGTAAATTATTTTCTTTGTCTGCTGTCATTTTCTTAAGTATTTTTTTTTTTGTTTTATTAGTATGATATAGAGAACCCTTCTCTATTAGCACTAGATTGTGATTCAATTTCTAGATAATCTGTCCATTCTGTACCTGTCCAACGTTGTACAGCTAAATCGTTGTTTTGGTTGTCTGAACATATCATCATAATTTCATCAGTGTTAGGGTTACGATATAAGTCAACCCAGTTTTGGTCACCGCCAATGTCAAGAGAACTTTGTTTTGAACTCCAACTTCCATCATAAATGTAATAATCTGGTGAATCATCATTCCTGTCACCATATGCCACCATTAATTGAGATGAATTAGTTTCATATACAAGATCAAACCCTTTCCTACTGTTAGTTTCGCAACTACTATCTAATTGTGTGTTAGAACCAAAACTTGAACCATCCCAGATTTGTACGTTAAGATCCTTCCCACTATCTAAAGTTCCTAACGCAATATCGTCAGAACTCGGATCGGCAGCCAATTCAACCCAATAAATATTACTTGACCCTACAGAATTGCCTGAACTTTCTGAACTCCAACCAGTTCCATCCCATATTTTATATCTTGGCTGGTTACTGCTACCATCTGACCATGCCACCATACAATCATAAGGTGCAACCTGTTCACAAACTGCGTCAAAGTTTTGGTACGAAACAGTTTCTGGATTATCCTCTAAGTAATTTAGGTCACTCCACTCTGATCCATCCCATACCTGGACATAAAGGTCCCAATAATTGTTCATTGTAATCATCAAAATTTCATTAGAGTTTGGCCTTGACACTAATTCAATCCATCTGATATCATGACCATAAGGACTAACTTCTTGAACATCAGCATATTCGCTACTCCAACTAGTTCCATCCCATATTCTATATCTTGGTAAGGTGTCATCAGAATTGCTAAGGTAAGCGATAATTGCTCGGTCAGAATCAGTTTCGTAAGCAATGTCAACGTTTCTTTGATCTTTATATTCACTATTTGTAGAAAGTTCTAACACCGCGCCCCATTCTGATCCATTCCATACTTGCACATTAATATCTTTACTATCATCTTGTGTGGCAAATATGATTTCGTCTCTTGTTCTTGAAGATTCTAATATGTGCCAATGTTTATTGTTTCCACCAACATCATTAGCGGAATTTTCATCACCCCATTCCGATCCATTCCAAATTTTGTAACGTGGGGTATCACCATCATTGGTATCATAATATGTTACAATCACTGTGCCTTGTGAACCAAATCCCTCATCTCCACCTTGTTCTTCGTTAGGTAATGTAGCAGCAGTACTATTAACATCTGTGTTGTTAATATTGCCTGTATGGTCTTTAGTGTGTACTGTTATGGTGTAATTAGTGTTTGCTATCAAACCAGTGGCATTATAATAACTGTTAGTAGTGTTAACTAAATGATTATTGTCTAAGTAAACAATAGTTTCATTAAAGTCTGCATCTACTGGATTTGTCCAAGTCCAGTATATTGACGAGTTGTCTTGTGATTGATTAGCAAGGTTAGTTATTGAACCTGGTGGTGTGTTATCTGATGTAGTACAACTACTGAAATCAAATGTACAATTATCGTGACATGCTAATGTACCACTATCATATCCAGGATATGTATTACAATCTGTGGTGTATGGGTTTAAATCAACACCATCACAACTTTCTCCCTGGTCTTTAACATTATCTCCACATAAGGGTACTGTGGCATTAGTGTCTGGGCAAACTTCAATTGAACATACGCTGTTTTCTGTAGATTCGATACAGAACCAGTAGGAACCATCGTCGGTAGGAATACTACCATTAATACTAAAATCTAAGTTTTGGAACGTTACTTCTCCACCAACAAATTCTATTTTAATTGTACCATTTTCTATGGTTGTGCTTACAACATCTTCTGGTATTGTCGCATAAACTCTAGTTTTTGATCCAACACCTTGCTGGTAGACAAACTCTGCTGCATCAGCAATGTCATTTATCGTAGTTCTGGCTTTAGTTTCTTGCAATTGTTTATTTGACGTACTTAGGATGTCTGTATTAAACGCGAAGAGTACTAATAAAACTGCTAATGCTACTGCTATTATTATAATAAATTCAGTTGCACCTTGCGCTTTTTTGGACTTCATAGAACACCGCCATGTGGATAATGTAATTTTGGTTGTTCTTTTGCTTGTTTTTCTTTTTTCTTACTTTTATCTTTAGAACTCTTATTAGGTCCATCAACTTCTTCAAGATAAACTTGTTTTTCTCCAGGAACTTTACTTAGAATCAGTTCTGTACCTTTTTCCCAGCCCATTGTTTTCATAATTTCTGGGCTAATTGTGATAATGTACTGTCTTCCTGTAGATAGAATCTTTGGCATGCTTAGGCTTATTTAGAATATTATTTATTAAAAAGTTTTCTCACTACTGTTTGGTTAATATTATCTTAATGTTAATGTAATATGAAAGTAATATTACTCATTCAAAAACACAATCTGGAACTCCCACAGAAACAAATTCTTTTTGTAATAAAGTAACATTAACGAAATTGTTACCAGTAAATTTCTTCTCAATCTCTAGCAATATTTCCCTTACTGAATAAGGATCTTTAACAAAAATTCCAAATTCTAGGAAAGGATCTCCAATATAATCTGCAATAAAATTAACTCTTTCATGTACAGATAAGTATGAAACTAATCTCTCTTTATCAGACAAATCTTTATTATCAACAAAAATACTGTATTGATACATGTTAAGTTTTGTTATGTCTACAAAAATTGAATATTTAGTTATGATTCCCTTTTTTTCTAGAGATTTAATTCTTTTGCTAACTGCCTGTCCGCTTAGCCTAAGCTTATTTGCAAGAATTACGCTACTAACTCTAGAATTGTTTGATAATTCTTTTAGAATTATTTTGTCCTTATCATCTAATTTTTTAATACTTACTTTTCTTTTCTTTTTTCTAACTTGTTTATCTCCAAAATATTTCTCATAGAAGAAATAATTATTCCTATGCAATATAAACTTGTGATCAACAATATCTTCTTTAAATTTATTTTTTATTTCTTTAAATTTAGAATCTATTTCGTTAATATCTTTACCATGAATAGTCATACCAAAATTAAATGTGCTTGTCCATTCGGCAACCCAAGAAACAAACTTTGCTTTTGAAATAAATTCTTTAAATTCATCATACTTATTTGACTTGACCACTACAAAGAAAGCAGCACCAAAATATCCCAGGGTTTCTGTATTTATTTCTGCAAAAAATTTCTTAATGATTCCGAGTTTTGTAAATCTATTGATTCTATATGATACCACTTCTCTAGAAACTTTAAGTTTTTTAGCTAATGAAGTAGAAGAAATTCTTGAATTCTTCATTAATAGTTTTAACAGTGATTGATCTAACTTATCCATATTTTTACATAAGATAACTTTCAGAGTATATAAACTTTACTTTCGTAAAATAAATCAAAGTTAGTTTTATATAATCTCCTCTTCCCACTTATTAGTGATACAAATGAAAACATCAACTAATATTGAAGAAGTAGTAAAAAATTCAAAACATGTCAGAATAAATGTAAATATCTTGGAAAGATTTGCTTATGATCTTTCTAAAACTGATGTTTGTCATTGGATGGAGAAATGTCCAATAGATTTAAATGGTTTGACAAAGGAACAAAAAGTTTCTTTTTTATTTGTCTTTAATGCAATAAGTTTTAGTTATTGGGGTACTCCTAAATGGAGTTCTGGTTACGATCGAGGTACATGGTCAATGATAAATTCTCTTAAAACTGCTTTTGATAAAGGAGTTTCTATACTTGACCCAAAATATCTTTCAAACTTATCTCAAAAAGATTTAAGAGAAATCTTAATAGGAAATACTGAAATTCCTTTATTTCAAGAAAGATTAAATATATTAAAAAATTTGGGACGAACAATAAGTTCTTATACCAATTTTGTTGAAGAAATGGAAAATGATGCTTTAAAATTTGTTGATCAGTTGGTGTCAACAGTTCCTTCATTTGAAGATTATTCTTATTATGGTAACCAGAAAATTACTTTTAATAAACGAGCACAATTACTTGCTTCAGATTTAGGTCATTTGTTAGGATTTACTAACTTAGATAAGTTGACTGCTTGCGCTGATTATATTCTTCCAATGGTTTTGAGATATAATGGTGCGTTAGTTTACTCTGAAGAACTATCTGAAATAGTTGATAATAAAATAGAAGTTCCAAAAGGAAGTGATTTTGAAGTTGAAATTAGAGCTAATACGATAGGTGCAGTAGGTTTAATTAGTGAAATTAGTGACGCTAGCGACATGCAAGTAAATGATATGTTATGGCTTGCGGGAGAAATCGTACCGGAAAGTCACCAATATCACTTAACTAGAACAATTGCTTATTAACTCACTCCCACATTCCAACAATAGCATCTGCTACGCGCATGTATGCTACGCCAACCTTGCTCTCAGGCTTATGGTGAGATATAGGTACGCCAACTTCCTGAGATTCTAAAATATGTTCAGAATGAGGTATCAAGAAAACGTCCCTGTCCAAAAGCTTTCCAACTTCTTTAGCTACTCTTTTCCCACGGCTTTCGCGAAAGAAATTCCAAGAAGGTTTGTGTTTGTTTACCAAAACCAAGTCTGGATCAATATCTTTACCTAACTTTTTACAATAAGATTTCAAAGACCCACGAAATGTTTCTACTCCTGATAACGAAAAGTGTCCAGTATCTAATACCAAAATTACCGAATCTGCTGCCATGACACCATTAGCAATAAAATGGCTATTAGATGGCGGCAAATCTACTAAAATAAATTCGTACTTACCTTGTACTTCTTTCAAAGCTTTTTTCAATACTAAAGATTCTTTTTTCCCACCAAATCGACCCAATTTAGAATGTGATAAATGGTGCGAAGCCGGTGCCAAGTACAACCCTGAATGTGGCGTTTTTACAATAATATCTTTCAACTTACTTTTGTTTCGCATTACATGGTGCATGGTGCGTTGCGCTTTAACTTTACTAACGCCTAACCCTGTTGTCAAGTTAGCTTGTGGATCTAAATCTACTACCAAAGTTTTTGCGCCATGTTTGGCTAGAAAGCCAGCTACGCTAAGGCAGGAAGTAGTCTTACCAGTACCACCTTTAAAGTGCGTAAATGTTATTACATGACTTTTTTTCATTTTAAAACACAGTCTGTTCAGGGTATATTACTACGCCTTCATCAGTGATCATCATTGGGAACAGTTTCGCAGAATGTTTAGTGCCACGCATCTTGAATATCTCTAGGGCACGTTCCCTGACATCACCACGTCGCATGTTGTATAATAATACAACACCATCAACTTCAAACTCTTCAACTGAAGGATGTCTCTTCTCTGGGTCAGGTTCCTGCTCTGCAACAAGTAAAGCAGTACAATCCCATTTCTTAATAGCTTCAAATAGTTCAATACACGCTTTACGTTGAGCTAAAGCGTCATGGTGTAATAAAGTGTAGGCAGTTAAAGAATCTATAACAATCCTTTTTGCTTTCATAGTTTCAATAATATCTCTTACTGAACCGCCACCCGTTTCTAAAATTTTTTCTATCTGTTCTGGGGAGTATGTAATTATAATTAATTTCTTGTTATCAACAAGAGTTTGCAAATCCCAACCAAACTGGGCAAAATCTTTAATTATTTCTTTATCAGTCTGTTCAAACGAAATGTAAACTCCTGGTTCATCATATTCGTTAACTCCATTAACCAGAAATTGCATTGCAAAAGTACTTTTACCAGATCCTGGTCCACCAACCAATAAATTTACAGTATCTCTTCGGAACCCGCCACTCATTACTCCATCAAGGCCATGTATTCCAGTTTTAATTCTATCATGGGGGTCAGTTTCAATAATTTGTTTCTTTGCGCCTTTTAATTCTCTTTCAATTTCTTCCTTAATAGCTTTTAGGTTAAAGTTAGCTGGAGATTTCTTATCGGAAGATTTATTTTTAGGTTTATCCGAATTAGAATTTCCTTTTAACTTATCTACAATCTCTTTCTTAAGATTTTGTAACTCTTCTGGAGAAGATATCTTAATTTTATTAGTATATTTAGCTGTTTCTTTTATACCGCTAAGACTACCTTTTGGTCTATGAAATGATACACCAGTTGGAGATATTTTAGCAGTAGGTTCTTTAAATTTAACTGATTCTTGTTTCTTAATTTTCCTTTCAGCATGCCTTTTAATAGAACTTAAACCCAAATTGCTAGGTTCAGGAATTTTACCTAAACTTAACTTCTTTTTCTTAACTTTATCTAATAGACCCATCTTACACCAAAATAGAATAAAACAAAGCGGGAATATAAATATTTCCCTTAAACTACATCTTTAATCGGAACTTCACTTATTTGAGATATAATCTCTGTAACCCATATCGTCACCTAAAATGTGTCTGACAAACCAATCACCCAAAAATTTCTGAGCCTTTTCAGCTAATGCTTCTAATTTTACAGATACAGCTTCTCCTTCTGAATATACAGCTTCAAAATCTTCCCTAAACTTTTGTAAGAATATCACAAATTCTTGATGCACTTTTTTATGCTCATATAAACCTGGATAATCGTACTCTTGCATATACTTTTCTTCATAAGTAAAATGTTCATCAATATAATTTTTCAAGAATTCTAAAGTTTCCCTTACTGCCATAACCTCACTTTCAGTTGCAATATTTTCTATAAGCTTGTTAAGATGCGTTAATAGCTTTTTATGTTGAGAATCTATTGCATCTTCACCAACAGACATTCTTTCATCCCATTCAATTTTCATAGTGTGTACCTCTTAATTCAAAAAAATTATTTACTTTAGTTAGTAATTCCTAGTAAAAAATATTTTCTTAACTTTATATAACTTTTGTAATTAAAAAACCTAACACTCTCAGAAACATTTAAATAAGTATTTCAACACATTTTGTAATATGGACTTAAAAAAGGAGTTAGATGTAAATGATATTTTTCTAATGGTGCTCCATAAAGATACTTACTCAGAATCTTTACTAGAAATTATTGAACTTCTAAAAGGTAAACGAATATGTTATGTTACACTTAACAAAACTGCAGAATCTATCCATAAAGCTTTGTTATCAAACAAAATTCCTGTAGAAAACGTTTTTTTCATTGATGCGGTATCTGAGGGTATTAACGCCGACCATGACCAAGATAATATTGTAACCGTATCATCCCCAGCAGCTTTAACTGAACTTAGTATCGCCATCTCAGAAGCAATTAAATCAAAGTATTTTGACGTTTTTGTGTTTGATTCATTATCTACACTTAATGTTTATGATAAACATGAAGCAGTAGAAATATTTACCTTTGAAATTATGAACAGGATTAAAGCAGAAGCGGAAAATGGCATATTTACTTGCCTAGAAGCAGATTTAAACACAGAATTAGTAAAAAATTGTTTTATGCATGTAGATAAAGTGTTGAGGTTAAAATAAAGTGGAAATCCATAATAAAGTTAAAGATTGTATAGACATGAACAAACGACATAAGAGACATAATAAAGCACTTATGTTTCTAGCGTTAGTTATTGCGGCTTTAGGATTTCTTTCTTTAGTTGCACCCGCAGAAACTGATCAAACTTATTTAACAACATTAGCAGTATCTGCTGCTAATTCAGTTAATGATCGTGACATAACTTTGTCAATGTTACCTTTAGCTTTCATATTTTCAACATTTATAATTTCTGTTTTGTTAGTTTACAAGATTAAAGAAATGGTTTCTGTTCCTGATGAGAAACTAAAGAAGATCAAGCCAGCTAAAAGGAACCCATATCATGTGAAGGAAAATGTTTTACAGAAACTAAATCACTGGTTTGATAAGCACCATAAATAATTAATTTTTTAACTTCTTACTTGATAATTTTCTTAACAACTTTCACAATACATTCAGCAGATAAACCATACTTCTCCCATAACTCCATTGGTTTACCAGATTCGCCAAATTTATCATTCATGCCTATCACCTTAACTGGCACAGGATATTTTTCACTTAAAAGTTCAGTAATTGCAGAACCAAGGCCACCAATAACTTGATGATCTTGTACTAATATCACTTTTCCAGTTTTCTTAACAGATTTAAGGATAGTTTTCTCATTAAGAGGTTTAATACTATAGCAGTTAATTATCTCAGGTTTGAAATCAAGCATACTTCCAGCTTTTAAAACTTCATTAATGACTGGACCTGAACAAATGATAGTCACATTCTTCCCTCTTTGCACAATATCTGCTCCACCAATTTCGAATTTATCATTAATTTTAGTAGTTACTGGAAATTTGGATCGATGAAAACGTAAATATACTGGCCCTTTATACTTAGCAGCAACCTTAGTGGCAAGAATTGCTTGATTGTAATCACAAGGTTCTAAAATTATCATATTTGGCATTACACGTAATGTAGCCACATCTTCTAAGGCTTGGTGTGTGGCACCATCTTCACCAGTAGCTAGACCACAATGTGTAGCAACTAACTTAACATTAGCTTTATTGTAACATACAGAAACTCTTATTTGGTCAAGACAGCGTATTGGAACAAACACGCCAAACGAAGAAGCGAAAGGGATAAAGCCCTCAAGAGCCAGACCAGTTGCCATGCTAATCATGTTTTGTTCAGCAACTCCTGCTTGAAAAAATCTTTCAGGATATTTATCAGCAAAATAGTTTGCTTTATTAGAACCAGTAAGATCTGCAGATAGTGCTACCACTTTCTTATTCTCTGCCCCTAATTCTAACAATGCTTGCCCATATCCTTCCCGAGTAGATTTTTTTTCAATGTTCATTTTATTACTTCTTCCTTTTCAATATATTTTCCTTCCCTTTGTTCAATTCAGCTAATGCTTTTTTCATTTCTTCTAAACTAGGAGTTTTCCCATGCCACTTGTAACTGTGTTCCATGAATGATATTCCTTTACCTGGAATCGTGTAAGCCAAGATACATACTGGTCCCTTTTCTTTCTTGGCTTTCTTTACAGTTTCAATAATCTGTTTGAAATCATGTCCATTAATTTCATAAACTTTCCAATGGAACGCTTCATACTTCTTTTTGAAAGATTCTAATGGCCATACATCTTGAGTGTAACCAGATATTTGTATGTTGTTAACGTCAACAATGTTAATTAGATTATCAAGCTTGTATTTATTTGCTGCATTTACACTTTCCCAGATAGACCCTTCATCACTTTCTCCATCACTGGTGATACAATAAATTGTATGTTTTTCCTTTTTCAGTTTAGCAGCCAGTGCCATACCTACTGATGCTCCAAGACCTTGTCCTAAAGATGCAGTCGACATTTCTAGTCCTGGCAAATCTAACCTACTTGGGTGCCCTTGTAACCTTGAACCCAACTTACGTAAAGAATACAGTTCTTTTACAGGAAAATATCTTGCTTGTGCCATGACTGAATAACGTACTGGGCACACATGACCATTAGAAAGAATTAATCTATCACGATCTTTCCATCTTGTTTTTTTTGGATCATGCTTGAGAATGTTGAAATAAAGTGCTACCATAACATCGGCCAATCCTAACGAACCTGCTGGATGACCAGAACCTGCGTGGAACAACATACTAACAATATCTTGTCTAACTTGGTTTGCCATAAGTTGCAAATCTTTAATTTTGGTTAGCTTTTTCATAGTTTTATTTGCTTTTTAATTTTCTCTAAGAATTTTCTTTAACTTATTAATTCTTTGTTTTGGCTTATCAGCCTTGGTAACATACGATCCTGACACAAAGTAATCTGCCCCAGATTTTTTTGCTTGTCCAATTGTCTCAGGACCCATACCACCATCAACAATAATCTTAATTTTTGGATTTATTTTCTTAATTTTTTTAACTTTTATTAGCACGCGTGGCAAGAACTTTGAACCATAAAATCCTGGTTTTACAGTTAATATCAGCACATAATCAACACAAGGAAGCCACTTTTTAATTTTCTCAATATTTGTTCCCGGAAGAATAGCAAACACAACTTTTTTCTTTTTAGATTTAGCCCAACCAATATATTCCTCAACATCTTTCAACTCTTCAAAATGTGGGATTACTAAATCAACCCTTTGCCAATTCTTTTTAATCCACTTTTCTGGATTTTTTATCATTAAGTGAACATTATATTTAAAATTGTGATTAAGGCGAAATGGGAACTGTAATGTTTTATTAGGGGCAAATTTACCATCAACAATATCCAAATGTAATTCTTTTACAACGCCTTTTAGTTTACGAAAGTCAGCGTTAAGTTCTTTTTGGCTTTTAGCCATTATGGATGGTAATATTATTTGCCGCATTTTCTTAACATAACAATGTAATCTTTATACCCCATTCTTTCATACAATTTATGTGCGCCTTCATTTTTAGAATAAACCATGATTTTAAGATCAGTAATTTTCTTTTCTTTGAACCAAGCAAGAACTTTTTTAATTAACTTTGTTCCTATACCTTTACTTTGATATTCTTTTCTTACATAAAGGTTAAACAAGTGCCCCCGAAACTTTTCAACATTTGGAGGATAATTCTTTTCTATCTGTGCACCTGCATAGGCTACAATTTTTCCATTATCTTCTGCAATGAAAAAAACGACATTTTTCTGTCTAAGATTAATCCCTAACCTGACACCCAAATTTCTTTTAGCGTAGTCAGGATTAACTCGATCATCCATTTTACATTCCCAAAGAAAGAATTCAGTTTTTATTTCCTTCAATTTTTGAAAATCTTTGGGTGTTGCTTTTCTTATTTTCATTTTTTTTTAATTATTATTATTATTAAACCATTTTTATTATGATTATCCCTAATATCACCATTAACAAGATAAAACCTAACACAATAATAATTCCATCTTCAGTGAAAAATTTTTGCCAGTCAATAATCATGTTAATTTACCCCTAACCACTCATTTCTCCATTCTCTTAATCTTGTTAACTCTCCTTTTATGCCTAGCTGCTTTAGAGAATTTAGTCTGTAAAAATATTTTGATCATTCTAGTAGCTGTAGAAAAAGGCATTGCCGGTTGAGGTATCTTAGATTTTCCTCCAGCTAAGCAAAGGATGTTAGCATCTTCATGTTTCCTAGATAATCTTGTTTGAACGATATTAGAAGGATTAACTGCTCTAACTCCTTTAACTTTATTAGCAGCAATACACATTCCTTCTGCTGACCCACAAAGTAAAACACCTTTAGATTTGTTCATAACAACAGCTTTAGCAACTTTCTTAGCATAATCAGGATAATCATCATTTTTATCAAGTTTAACATTACCAAGATCCACAAAATTGATTTTTTTCTTTACTAACCAACATTTAACTTTTTCTTTTAGCTTGAATCCAGCATGGTCAGATCCTAAATATATCATTTTGTTCACCATTTTTCAAATTTTCAGTTTTTTTCTTTTTTAGATATTAATTTATTAAGCATTAATTCTAACAAACTTAAGCTTTATTTGCACTTCCTAATAACATAATCCTTTCTTCTACTACCTTTTGCATTAGGTCTCGTGCAGATCCTAAGATGTGTCTAGGGTCAAACTCTTTAGGTTTCTGTTTAATAACAGTTCTTATTCCTGCGTCAAAAGCTATCCTAATATCAGTGTCAGTATTTACTTTACAAATTCCACCTTTAATGGCTTTAGATAATTGTTGGTTTGGTACACCTTTCATATTACCAAACTTTGCCCCATACTTTTCAGCTAAATTAACATACTTTTTAGGCACTCCCGAAGCACCATGTAAAACTAGTGGAATTTTTACTTTTCTTTTTATTTTAGCTAAGATATTATGCTGTAACTTTGCGTTACCGGAAAATTTGTAAGCACCATGCGATGTGCCGATAGCAACTGCTAGAAAATCACAACCTGTTCTTCGTACAAACTCTTTAGCATTTTCGGGATCAGTGTAAATGATCTGTTTGGCACTAACATTATCTTCTACTCCACCAATAGTACCTAACTCTGCCTCAACAGAAATGCCTTTTTTATGCGCTAACTGGACAACTTTTTTAGTTAACTTAACATTAGTTTCAAAATCCTTATGCGATGCGTCAATCATAACAGAAGAGTAGCCTATTTTGATACAATCTCTGATAACTTTCATATCACGACCATGATCTAAATGTAATGCAACTGGAACTTTACTTTTTTTAGCTAATTTGGCAGCAATTAAGGATATGTTGTAAAGGTATTCCAATCCAGCATATTTGATAGCTCCTTCAGAAGTAGAAAGAATAACTGGTGATTTAAGTTTCTCGGCAGCGTTAACTATTGCTTGAACAATTTCCATGTTATTGATGTTGAAATGCCCTACTGCATATCTGCCTTTACGCGCCTTTTCTAATATTGTTTTGGTTTTAGCTAACATCATTATCCTCTTTTTTCTTTATTTTTAATCTTACGCTAGTTTAGTTCTTATCTCTTAATCACCTTAATCTTATGCCTTCTGATAAAACTTAATGCTTGCTTTTCACTAAGTAACTTATTCTTTGTACCAAGATGTTGTACTACTGATGAAGCATTTGCTACTCCTATTTGAAGTGCTTTTTCAATATCATATCCTTTAATCATTCCAGCTAAAAATCCTGAATTAAATGCATCACCAGAACCTGCAGTATGTCTTACTGGTACATCTGGCGGAACTACTGAATAAAATTTATTTCCGTCAAATGCGTTTAATTTCTTATTCCCATTAGTAATTATACTTATTTCTGGACTTAATCTATTTAATTTTTTTAGTAACTTCTTTATGTTACTCTTATTATCTTTCAATAATTCTTGAGCTTCCTCTTTGTTCAAAATAATTATTTTACTGGCATCAAGAAAAATCTTTAGTTTCTTTGTACCTTGCTTGGCCAAGTATAATGATGGGTTAAACAATAAATTTATGTTATTTTCATTGACGTACTTGGCAATTTTCTTTGCAACAGTTTCAGATTTTCCTACAAGTGTAGCTAAGTAAACCCATTTAGCTTTTTTTAGGCTAGAAAAATTAATGTCTTTACTAATCAAATCAAGAGAAGCTTCTTTGTGAACTAAAATTATTCTATCTCTATCTTTTCTAGATGCAATAAGTGTGCTACTGTCAGTATGTTTTTTACTTTTACTTTTAACTAAATTCTTAATATTATTTTCTTTTAACTCCTTCTGGATAAAATCTGCATAATGGTCATTACCTAACTTTGTAATAATACCCGTTTTTAATCCAAATAAAGAAAATGTTGCAGCTGCGTTAGTAGCTCCCCCACCTGAATGTATTTCTTGTCCTTTTACAAGAATTTTATCTCCAAGATGTAAATGTGCTAAACTTTCTTCTACATTAAGAAATTTGTCTACTGTAGCAGATCCAACACAAATTACATCTAACATCTTCCTCTTTATTAACATAATATCTATTAGAAAACATTTTTTACTATATATTAGTTCTGGTTTTGTTAGTTTGACTTTTCTCTTATTCTTATTTTTTAATTAATATCTTTGGTAACTTCTTCGCTTGTTCCGAATTATTTAAACTTACTGTATATCTAATTGTGTTTTATGGAAAGTTTTATAAACCAAAAGGATGTTTCTAATAAACATCAAGTATATCTAAAAACATGTTTTTCGTAGATAGAGTGCAGGCCCAAGGTACTAGGCAAAGGAAAATTCCTATGCCAAAGAAGTTTTGGAAAGAGTTTCCAATTGATTCTATTGTAAAGATTGAACTTGTTAATGACCCAACTATGTTCTATGTAGATAAAGTACAAGCCCAAGGTAAAATTCAACGAAGAATACCTCTACCGCTAAAGTTCTGGGAAGAATTTCCAACAGGTGTTATGGTTAAGGTAGAATTGATGAGAAAAGGTAAATGAAAAAGAAGAATAAAAAGGTTTGTAAGAGAAATATTGATTTGAAGATATTAGAAATCATATTGGTCTGCGTTATTTTAGCTTCAACTATTTACCTTTTCGGAAATCAAGATGATTCTATGTTAAGTAAGAATAGTAATTCAGCATTTGGAAATCTTTTAACAGGGGCTGCAGTTGGTGGTGGCGAGATATCACAAATTACAATACCTGAACTTGGAATACAAGCAACCACTTGTAGCGACTGTGCTGGTTGTGATACTGCCGTAGATTCTGAAGGAATTGTCTTGCTGGATACAGATATTATTAATGATGCAGGATCTGGTTGTATCGATATTGGTTCTAGTAATGTCGAATTTGATTGTCAAGGTCATACTATTGATGGGACTCTCAATTTAGAAGCTTTTGACCTTGGGAATGATGTAAGTAATGTTACGATAAAAAATTGTAATATCACTGACTGGGATGTTGGAGTAGAAGCTGACGATGGAACAAATAACGAGCTATACATATTTAACAATACTTTCGTAGATACGGGGGGTATAAGTAATGGTGCACCAGCAATAATAGTAAGTTTTGGAAGTGATATTCAAATTATTAATAATTCTTTCAGTGAAATCACTTCTAATCAAAATAGCGCTATTACACTTCAAAAGACTTCTAATGTTGATATAATTAATAATAACATAAGCTGTAGTTGGAAAGCAATTTATAAAGCGGGGATAAGCGTAATTAACGAAAACATTACAATATTAGATAATACACTTAACTCAACAACAGGTAATTATGAAGGAATTATTATCAATTCTCCCGGTAGTGGTGGTTTATATCTTAATAATTTAAACATTCGTAATAATACTATAATTGGGTTCGAAGATGGGATTTCACTTTCTTCAGAATATGGCGCTATAACGAATTCTATAATTACCAATAATAAGATATCCAATTCTACAACTTCGGGGATTCATATTTTTGCTAGGTATGGCGGTAACTTTTCTGGCAGTATTATAGCAAATAATACTTTTAATGATAATAGAAAAGGATTACATGCTCAACTTTTAGAAGAATATTCTGCATATAATAACACTATTTATGGTAATAATTTTAATGGTTATAACACTTCAGATGTTTACGATGATTCTGCATCTGCCGCGTTCTGGTTTACCAAAAGTGGTTCAGATATTGCGTATAGTGCATTGAACATTGCTTATAATTTAACAGATAATTTAATAGATGAAACTGAAAGATTATATCTATATTCTTCTGAAAATGATGTTAATGCGTCCAACTTAATATCAAACAGCCATGTCAGTAATTATGGGAAAGTAATATTCTATAATATCACAAATGCTACATTTCATAATAATACGTTTGGCCATGGTGTTCGAGCAGTTACTTCATTATCATCATCAAATGTTAACATAAGTGATAACTATATTGGAAGTTCTGGATCAACACAATCTACTTCAGATGGTGCAATTTTTGTTAATCTTAACGAAAATGTTACTTTGAATAATAACACTATTGAGAGGGTTGATGGTATAGATTATTATGTTGGTATAAACTTAGATCTTTCTGAGAACATAAATATTACTAATAACCATATAGAAAACCCAACTTATAATTGTATTAGAAATAGAGAGTCAGTTAATAACAATACTTATATTGAAGGCAATACTTTTTTATCAGATGAGTCTGATTCAGATGGGACCTCTACTCATTTTGTCTATTTTTCAGAAGGAAATAATATCTCCATAATTAATAACAATTTATCGGTATCATTTGGAAATTCTATTGAAAGTATTATGTTTGAAACAGGGCCAATAATCAATGCAACTATTGTAAATAATTCATTTGAAGGAATAGGTAATGCTCTTTACATCACTGATTTATTTTCCGATTCTATCATTCATAACAACACTTTCGTTGATTGTTCAAAAGCAATAATATTTTACACAGAAAATGGCGATTATATTAGTAGAAATGAGTTTTATGGAAATAATATTACTGGTACGAGCTATGGTCTTTTAATGGACATTGTCTCAGACACAGTTTATAATAACACTTTTTATGAGAACAGTTTTAATAGCACTACTCAAGATTTATTCTCAGATACTACTAATGCAATTAATGGAACTTTATTCTACAACAATTCATTTTACAATGCCCATGACTTTAACATAACTGGAGATAATGATTTCAACAATTCAGAAACAGGTAATTGGTGGGCAGTATATGATGAACCGGATGAAGGATGTTGTGATAATAGTCCAGTAGACTTATTTTGTGATGATCCTTTCTTAGTAAATGGTACTGACGATCTTTATGATTATATGGCAATATCTACAGGTGGTGAATGTAGTAACTATCCACCAACTCATGATGCACCGATTTTAAACAGCTCCCTTGGCACAAACTTAACTACAGAGAACCTTACAGTGTACAATGTTAGTACTGCTGATGCTGACAATGATGCTGTCAAGAACATCTTTAACTGGTATTTGAATGGCAGTTCTATTACTAACTTTAACATGCCTTTCGAAGGTATCACTGATGGCGTAATTAACGCTACTAAAGATTATTCTGGTTATGATTATAATGGAACAGAATATGCCAGTGCATTTTGGAATGCTACTGGTGGTTATGATGGTAAAGGGGCTTATTATTTTAATGGAACTAATTATATCTCTTTCCCAATTGAGGCTGCAAGCGTATTTGATTCTGATGAAGATTTTACAATTTCTGTTTGGATATATTACAATGGAACTCCTCCTTCTGGATCACAATATTTCTTTGGTGCAGTAGGTAATAGTTGGACAAACCAACCCGGTATAGGTTTAAGTCTTAGAACAAATGGTGGGGTGGGTTGTAGTATTAGGGAGACTGGTTCTACTACAACAGCATCAATATCCGATTCTGCCCCTTCATTATCTGTCGGATGGCACCATATTATTATGACTTTTGAAGGAGATGACGATAATATGTCTTTGTATGTTGATGGAATATATAATGCAACTAATGATACCGAAACCTTAACATTTACTGGGAGTGATTTCTATGAGATAAACGCTGGGTCATATGGTGCTGTCGGTTTGGGAAGCGATTTAAATTATACTGGTTTTGTAGATGATATCTTAATATTTAACCGGTCACTTTCAGCAGAACAAATTGCTGCATTGTATGAAAACAGAACAGACTTAATTGTTAGTCAAGAAACAACTAAAAGTGAAATTTGGAATGCTACTGTAACACCAAATGATGGTACTGCTGATGGTACAGCTAAGTGGAGCAATCCTTTAACTATTTTGAATACTCCCCCGACTCATGATACTCCTGTTTTGAACAGTTCACTTGGTACTAATTTAACTACAGAAAATCTTACTGTATACAATGTTAGTACTGCTGATATTGATGGAGATCCTTTAAAAAATATTTACAATTGGTATAAAAATGAAGATTCAATTAATATAGTAAATATGCCTTTTGAAGGAGGAAGTAATTCAACATTTGCTAGGGATTATTCCGGGTTGGGTAATAATGGAGGTGTTCTTGATGCAATTTGGAATTCTACTGGTGGTTATGATGGAAAAGGGTCATATGAATTTGATGGTATTGGAGATGCTATCGATTTAGGGGATGTTGCAGATAGTAGTCCTAATCTGACAATTATGGCTTGGGTTTATTCACATACCCAAATTGGGCCTGTTGTAAATATTAGAACCATTGCTGGTAAAGAAAATTCAGGTTCTAGTTGGATATTGCGTGTTGGTGATTTTGGTATTCTCTCTAATCAAGTTCAATGGGTCATTGTTGAATCTGATGGAACTGAAAGAAAGTTGAATGCAAACACTTCTACAAATGGAGCTATAAATGATTTCCAATGGTATCACATTACTGCTACATATGATAATGAAGGCACACAGAAAATTTATATCGATGGGGGATTGAATATTGAACAAAATATTGCAGATGGTACTTTACGTAATGATGCTTCTCTTGTAAGAATTGGTAAATCTTATAATGACGCTTCAAGAACTTGGGATGGTAGTATTGATGATTTTATGATATTTAACGAAACATTATCATCTGAGCAAATCCTTGCTTTATACGAAAATAGAACTGATCTTATTGTCAGCCAGGAAACTTCTGTTGGTGACGTTTGGAATGCAACAGTAACTCCTAACGATGGTACTGCAGATGGTGATACTTTATGGAGCAATCCTCTGACTATCTTGAACAATCCTCCAACACACGAAACACCTATTTTGAACAGCTCAATTGGCACAAATACTACTACTGAGAATCTTACTGCATACAATATTTCTACTTCTGATCCAGAAGGAGATAATGTTAAAAACATTTTTAATTGGTACAAAGATAGTTCTTCTCTAACTTTGCTTAACATACCTTTTGAAGGTGATGGATCAAACAATGCTAACGATTATTCGGGATATAATAATGATGGAACTGTTACTGGTGCTGTTTGGAATGCAACAGATGGTTACGATAGTAAAGGGGCATTTGAATTTGATGGAGATGAAGATTATATTGTAGTTCCAAATAGTGATGGTGTCTTGACTAACTTTTCTGTAGAATTACGTTTCAAAAATAAAGAACCTAATTATATAGATACTGCTGTAATGTTTGGAAGATCTGCTGGGGGTGGAACTGGAAGAAATTGGTTGATTATAGGTCAGAATAATGAACAATTAAAATCTTGGTTGGGTGGTACAATAATAGATACTGGTTTTAATCCTGTTGAGGATCAATGGTATCACTTAGTTCTTACTTATACTCCAAATAATCTTACTATCTATGTTGATGGAGAAACAAAAGCAAGCGTTAGTAGAACCGAAGAAAGCGCGACCGGAGATTATGTTCTTGGAAGACATCATACAACCATCTCTCAATATTTTAATGGCTCAATAGATGAAGTGAGATTTTGGAATAGAACACTTTCCTTAAATCAAATCCAAGCATTATACAATAATCAAACAGATTTGATAGTGTCTCAAGAAACTTCTACTAATGACGTTTGGAATGCCACAATAACTCCTAATGATGGTGGGTCTGATGGAATAACTAAGTGGAGTAATCCTTTAACAGTTTTGAGTTTTAATAATTTACCAACTCATGCTACTCCTATTTTGAACAGTTCAGATGGATCAAATAATACTAATGCAGATTTAACAATTTATAATCAAAGTACTGAAGATTTAGATGGTGATCCTGTTAAGAATATTTATAATTGGTTTTTGGGTGGAGAGAGTATTGCCTTATTGAACATACCTATGGAAGGTTCTGTAGATCTATATAACGCTACTAATTATGCAGGTAATTCTAGTAATTCTTATAATGCAATTAGTTTAACAGGAAGCCCTATTTGGGGTGAAACTTCAGGATATGATGGTTCTGGTGCTTACACTTTTAGTTCTGCTAATGAAGCTGTTAATTTAAATGTTACAAACTTCCCAACAATTGGTTCAGGAGATTATACCTTTTCTGCTTGGGTAAAAACTACCTCTAGTAATGCATGGAATTGTATTTTTGCTATGAATACTTTTGATCCAGGATTTTACACAAGTGGCACTAATAAATTGAGAGTGTATGATGGTACAATTATAGACAGTTCTACTTCTACTACAATAAATGATGGGAAATGGCATCATGTTGTATTTGTCAGGGAAGGGACTGGTGCGGGAGAACTTAAATTTTATCTTAATGGTGCTGCTTATGGTACTGGCACACATGCTGGTTCAATATCTACCAGTTCTATGAGGATTGGTTATGATGGCCAATCACTTGAAGATTTTGAAGGTACAATTGATGACATATTATTTTATGACCAGGCTATTACTTCTGAACAGGTTACCCAATTATATTCAAATAGGACAGATGTTATAAAGAGCACTATGACTAATTCTGGTGAGGTTTGGACAGCTTCTATAACTCCTAATGATGGTTCTATTGATGGTACTACTTTATTTCCTACATCTAGTATTGAAATTTCAAGTAATTCTGCTCCTACACATTCAGATCCTGTCTTAAATTCAAGTCTCGGAACTAATACTTATTTAGAAAATTTAACGGTTTATAATCAAAGCACTACAGATTTAGATGGGGATGATGTGAATAATATTTATAACTGGTATAAGAATGGCGTTAGTTGGGCATTATTAAATTTTCACCTAGAATCTTCTGAAGATCCATATAATGCTACTAATTATGCTGGTAATTCTAGTAATTCTTATAATGCAATTAGTTTAACAGGAAGTCCTACATGGAGTGCAACTTCAGGATATGATGGTTCTGGTGCTTATACTTTTAGTTCTGCCGATGAGGCTATTAATTTAAATGTTACAAACTTCCCAACAATTGGTTCAGGAGATTATACTCTTACTGCTTGGATAAAAACTACTTCTACTAATGGATATAATTGTATTTTTGCTATGAATACTTTTGATCCTGGATTTTATACAAGTAGCACTAATAAGTTAAGAATCTTTGATGGTACAAATATAGATAGTTCTAGTTCTTCTACAATAAATGATGGTGCTTGGCACCATGTTGCATTTGTTAGAGAGGGGACTGACGCAGGAGAACTTAAATTTTATCTTGATGGTATCGCTTATGGTACTGCTACACATGCTGGTTCAATATCTACCAGTTCTATGAGGATTGGTTATGATGGCCAACCAAATGAAGATTTTGATGGAACAATCGACGAATTGATGTTTTTTGATAGTGCATTAAGTGCCCAACATATTCAAGCATTATCTACTAATCAAAATAATGTTGTTGTTCAACAAGAAACAAGTATTGATGATACTTGGAACGCTACTATCACGCCTAATGATGGTTTTACTGATGGTACAACTAAATGGAGTAATCCTTTAACAATTATCGGAGAAGGTTGTACAGATAGCGATAGTGATGGGTTTAATGCTAGCGGTGATGGTTGTGGTATTGTGGATTGTGATGATACTGATGCTACTATCAGGCCAATTTTAAGCGGAATTTCTGAAGTGAACTCTTCAGTTAATATCATATCTGATAGTATCACTATCTGTCAAAACAATTATAACTTTAATTTAAGCGGTACTGAAGTAAATCTGTTTAGAGAAATGTCAAGAGCAATATTAGTTAACGAAAGTGATATTACAATTGATTGTAATGATTCTAATATGACTGGAAATGCATCCAATCAAGGAATTATGATTCCATCAAATTCTAACAATATCACTATAGTAAACTGTAACATTCATAATTTCACTTTAGGGGTCGGAGGAAATGCCTCATTAATGGGAAATAATCTGTTTATAGCTAATAACACCTTTTCAAACACAACAAATAATTCTATTTCTGGAAGTTATTCCTATAATCTTACTTTGTTAGATAATGTTATTGATCAAGGAGCTTCAGGAGATGTTTCATTACAGCAAGCACATAACATAAATTCTACTGGAAATTATTTTGGGTCTAACGTTTATGTGAGTAATAATAATGATATTATCTTTACAAATAATACTTTTGATGGCGGTCTTGAGACTGTTTGGGATGCCAATAACCTCACATTTGTTACTAATAATATCTCTGAAGGAAATGTAAGAATCTCTTCTACAGATACATTATTAGAATCTAATGACGTTTACACAACGATAACAGTAGCTTCTGTAGGCTTTGTTGAAGTTATTAACAACACTTTTCATTCAGGAACAAGTTACTTGGCTTTACAAGGAGATAATATTAGTATAATAAATAATACTCTTAAAGGGTCTGATTCTTCAAGAACTGACCTTTTAAAAACTAGGGGTTGGGGTGGAGATAATCTAAAAAATAGTTTGATTGAAGGAAATTGGTTTAATGTAACTAACACAGATTATGGGGTTAGATTGTATCTTGGTGATCAAACTTCCCAAAATATAACAATTAATAATAACACTTTTATTGGAAGTTCTGAATATAGTGTTTATTTAGCAAAAGAAACAGAGTATACAAACATAACAAATAACACTTTCATTGAAGGTTCTGGTGGGGTTTATGTTTGGAATTCTTCTGGGAGTGATTTCCTGATAAGGGGAAATGAATTTAACAATTTAACTGGCGTTTCGTTAAATTTCTTAAACTGTTCAGATATTAATATTGAATCTAACAGTTTCAATAATGTAACTAACGCTTTAAATCTATCTGAATCTTTAGATTTTGTTGTAACAGAAAATAATTTTGTTGAAGGTTATGACTTAATTAATATCTATAACAATTCTGATAACATAAGAATTAGTTACAATACTTTCGATCAAGTATTTAATGCCACTATGGTCTTGTTAAATCTTGAAAATATTAATGTTTCATATAACAATATTAATGGTAGCGGTCATGGGATCTATCTAGTTGGAATAGATAACAGTTATTTTACTTACAATAATATCAATTCTACTTGGTTTAATTCTGAGGAAGGTGTGGGTACTGCTATGCGGGGTGACGATATAAACAATACTGTTTTTGATAACAATTACTTTACACTAACTGAAAATGGTGATCTTCAATTAACTAATGCTTATGATAACAATTTTACCCATAATACTATTTTTAATACCAGTGGTGGAACAAATTTACAAGTTTCCGGTGTGGGTGATTATTTTTACAACAATACGGTTGGTGGCAAACCAAGTAGTCCTCCTTTCATAGTAATGGGTTATAACATGACAGTTGCAGACAATTATGTTCATGATTCTGTTTGGGGAATGCTGGTTTCTGGTCAGGGATTTAATGTTACTGGTAACACTATTGTAGAAATGGAAAGAGGCGACTTTGATAACATTGGTTCATTAACAATGGGTTTCATGCTCGGATTTAACGAAAGTGTGGTGTATGATAATAACTTAACTGGTGGTATTGCCGGACTGGTGTGTGGTGATTGTGAACATGTAAATTTATCTAACAATTATATATTCAACATGACTGATTATGGTGCTTATCTGTTTGCTGATAGCGCAAATGTGACTTTTTCAGATAATGAGTTATTAGGTAATGTTTCAATTGTTGATGCTGCAGATAGCCAGTTCATTAACAACAATATTACTGATTGTACTAGCTGTATCAATGACACTTCAGCAGGGTTAAATTACTTAGTTTATAACAACAGCTATGGTCAGATTAAATGGGGGAAAACTAACCTTACTACAAATGTTGAATTAGTAGTTAACGAAACACTCTTTCTTGAGAACAATACTGTCGGTTTGACTGACAACTTTAACATGTTAGCACTTAATAGTTCTGCCGAGATTGAAATTAGAAACATAAGTTATAGTGTAACTCCGCTCTTGTTGAAAGATGGAGTAAGATGTGATCATACAGATAGTTGTAATGTTAGTTATGATGTTGCTAATGAAATATTGTTTGCTAATGTCAGTTCGTTCAGTAATTATACTACAAACGTTACTTGTTGGGATGGTGATAGTGATGGTTTTGGCGACTGTCCATATTGTAATATCAGTTTAGGTTGTACTTATGATGGTGACGATTGTGATGACAATAATGCTAGTGTGTTCCCACCTTCTGCTGGTTTGACAATTACCAGTGACGCTACATTATGTCCTGGAACTTACAGTTTTAATTTAGTAGATAATGGTGATTCTGTAATAAATCTTGGTGCCAATGATATTTTATTAACTTGTAATAATACAGTAATTAACAGCCTTGGTGTTAAAGGTATGGCTTTTTTAGCAGATAGCCAAAATGATATTAATATTACTGGTTGTAACATTCAGAATTTTGCTCAAGGAGTTCATTTGAGCAATGGTAATAATTTTGAGATTTATGAAAATATAATAAACTTATCTACTGTTGATGAAGCATATGGTGTTTATGGTACTGTTATGTTAAATAATCTGTCTGTATACAACAATAATATCACCGCGTCAAACGCCATTTCATATTATCTTACCTCGGGTGGAGTTAATAATAACATTTCTAGTAACAACCTTTTTGCTGCTGGTTCTGATGGTAGGGGTATAAGCCTTTCAAGTTTTAATGGCGAAACTAAAGATAATTGTTTGATTACAAATAATTTAATAGATAATTTAGGAGAATCAGGTCCTTTTGGTAATGGGATATACCTTGACAATATCACTTACTCTAATATCACAAATAATATTGTAAGGAACACTAGTATTGAGGGAATTTACCTTCAAGAAGGTAGTAGTAACAATATAATTAGTGGTAACCAGGTACATAGTTCTGGTGAAGATGGAATTGATTTATCTGAGGGTTCTGCTTCAGTGAACAATCTAATTACTGGTAATACTATTGTTAATTCAGGTGTTGACGGTGGTTCTGGAGATATTATGGTTGGGAGTAATTGTGATGGCAATAATATCTCTGAAAATGTCTTATTAGATAGTAATATTAAAGGAGTATATTTGCAGTCAGATTCTAACAATATAAATAATAATAACATTTCTGGCACTACTGAAGCAGGTATTTACTTAGATGACAGTGCTACTGATAACATGATTTTCAGTAATAACCTTACAAGCTGTGGAGGTGTTGCTGAAAGTGGTGGACATCTTGGCACGTTTAATCCAAGAACGTATAATGGTGATAGTTATCATATGACTAATGCTAACCCAACAATATTTCTCTCTGAGGGTTCTGGTGGTAGTTTGGAAATTGTACAAATTTCTGATGAAGATGTGTATGGTTCACTAAATACTGCCGATGGACTCAACAATTTTCATTTATGTTTGCTTTCTGCAACTTACTGTGATGGTGGGTGTGTTGATTCGAATTACAGTTGGTACGCGCGTGCTGATTCATATGCTGGTGCAACACCAACTGAATTTTGTACTAACTTGGCTAATGATTTGGATAACCTACCCCCAGTTACAATAGATTCGTTAGATTACAGTGAATTTAGTGTTTGGGTAGCGCAAGGTGCTGAGCAGGATTATCTCTCAAATTTTAGTGGTAGTACCACTTTAACTTCTTGTGGAGATAGTTGTGTAGATCCACCATTTGTTATGTACTGGTTACCTACAGAATATGCTATTGAAACAAGTTCTAGTTCATCAGATAATGTCTTTTTCAATAATTTCCTTGACAATGATGCTAACGCTCTTGATGATGGTGATAATTTTTGGAATACTACGTATGGTACTGCTGCAAGTTATGGTTTGTCAAGTAACATCATTGGCGGAACTTACATTGGCGGTAATTATTGGGCAGATTATGCTGGCGCTGATGGCGATTATGATGGTATTGGCGATACTTTAACTCCATATAATAATTCAGAAGAAATTTCTTCAGGTGGGGATTATTTACCACTAACTACTGTTGGTGATAATGTTGCACCAACAGTGACTTTATCTTCTCCTACTGATAATTATTTTAATGATACTGTAGATGAACTTAATGTTACGTTTGAATGCAATGCTACTGATACTACACAATTATCTAACATTAGTTTTTACATTACTAACAGCAGTAACCAATCATTTGGTCTTAACCAGACTACAGACATTACTGGAACAACAAATAGTACCAATTGGACTTTAGAATTAGGTCTTGGTAATTATACTTGGAATTGTTTAGCAAAAGATAATGTCAGTAATGGTGCTTTTGGAAATAGTAATAGAACAGTACTGATGAATTATACCACTGTCTGTGGTAATACTATTAAAGAAGGCAATGAAGAATGTGATACTAACGATTATGATGGTTTAACTTGTACAGATTATGGATTTGTTTCAGGCAGTTTAAGCTGTAATAGTAGTTGTTCTATTAGTACTTCTGGCTGTTCTAGTGGTAGTTCCTCGAGTAGTTCTTCTTCCAGTAGCAGTGGTGGTGGTGGTGGAGGAAGTAGAAGTTATGAATGTGACGACAATAGAGATAATGATGGCGATAATTTAAGTGATTATCCGGACGATCCCGGTTGTACTTCAAATAATGATGATAATGAAACTGATCCTTACGTTCCACCAGCTGAAACTAATGTAGAATTATCTGAATTAGATAGGGAAGAACCAGAAGAGGTATTAGTTGAACCAGAAGAAACTGAAGTTAGGGTAGACATACCAATGGTTCCGGAATGGATTGAAAATAAATTCGAACCTGAATCTAAATTTATTAAGATTGCTCCTTTCATTTTAATTGTTATAGCTTCACTATTCCTTTTATTGTTAAGAGGAGTTGTGTATCATAATGCAAAACTTAGGGAAGAGTTTAAAGAATCTAAAGCTATTAATAAAAATTTAAAAGAGCTAGAAGGATTTATAAATTCTCAACGTAAAAAAGGTGTTAAAGATTGGAAGATTAGGAAAGATCTTCTTAGTGCTGATTGGGATAAAGAACTTGTTAATAAATACATGTTTAAAGGAAAGTTACCTAAAAAATGAAGAATAAGTTAACTTTTAGATTAAGAATAATTTGCTTGTTATTAGCATGCATGTTTACTTTATCCTGTTCTCTTTTTAATGGAAATGATGATGAAACACTTTTACCAGTATTTATCCAGTTTGATTCTAGTTGTGAATATGAAAATTTAATCCCAGGAGATGTCAGGAAAGAAATTGAAATGGAAAGTTTTGTTTTGATTGGTACTGATGCCACTAAAAATACGATTATTTCTCTACGTGAAGAAAGTTGCGTAATAAGAACATTCCGGCCGCAAGATCTTAAGTCAGTAATAGAAGATTTGCAAAACGACTTTGACACTGATCGTGATAGCCAGTTTGAAGAACTTAAAATGAAACGTGGTCTTGAAGAGCATGATGTTCTTAGTAAAGAAGAACTTCGTGAATTGTTAGAAGATAAACATCCTGAACAGACCTTGCCTGGTGGGATAATTTCTCCTTACCAACTTTACGTAACTCCTGAAGCTGATGCTGTAGTCAGTTTGGCTGACCAATTAGATGGTATACAGGAAATTTATAATGAAGCTTTATCATGGATTTGGATCTCTGAAGAATATCTTAATGGTGTTGCAGAAAAATGGTATTATCCAGAAGAGTTTTTGACAGATACACCAAGTTTAGCTAACAATCCTTCTCCTGGTGATATTGCTAGTGACTGTTCAGAACAAGCGAACACTTTAGTTTCATTATTAATTGCAGATGGTTGGGATCCTGAAGATGTTCGAGTAGTATTGGGTTTAGTAGACTTTCAAGGAACAAGTGGTGGCCATGCTTGGGTAGAAATTAACGAAAATGGTCAATGGTTTGCTTTAGAAGCAACTTCTGGTGCATATTATGATGAAAGTACAAATACTTTAGTTGATGCTACACACATCCCATACAAATATTTTAAATACGCCACATATCCAGTAGAAGAAGTATGGTATTATTATAATAACATATATTTTTGGGATGAGACTATTGAGGCTGGTAACGCGCCAGTGTCATGGCGACAGGATTCTGCGCCTGCTTGGCAGGAAGAGTTAGAAAACTTTCAAGGTCAGCAAGGACAAGGTAAAGTTAATGTGAAAGGTTAGATTGTAAACTCTTCCACTTCTAGCTTCCCAGCATTGTCAATAACTTTTTGGATTAACAATTCAGCTTTTTCTAATTTAACTTGACACTTCCTGCTAAGTTCAGTCCCTTCTTTGAACAATACAACATTCTCTTCAAGTTTAAGGTTACCTTCTTCCATTCTAGCAACAATTTCTTCCATGCGAACTAAATCTTGTTCAAATGAATCTTTATTTTTTTCACTTTCTTTGGTTTCAAACGATTCCATTTTTAATTTTAACTAAACCTCCTTTTTTTCTGATTTGTTAGTAATTTTAGATGAAACTTCACCCTGGGCAAGTATGGTTTTAATTTCTTCTCCAAGATCAATTTCATGTATGTTTTTAACAATTTCATTACCTTTCATAGTAATGCTATATCCTCTTTGTAACACTTGATTTACATCTAAAGAACTTAATTTACTTTGTAATATGTTAAACAACTCTTTCTTTTTTTGTAAGTTAATTTTTGTAGTTGTAGTTATACGATACGTTATGTCATCAAGATATTGTTTTTGTTGTGCTAAAGAACCTTCAAGCAGTTTTACTAACCTTTTTCTAGCATCTTTCAATGTTAAAACAATTTCATTTTTCACTGGTACTGCACGTTCAGCTGCAATAGATGGTGTTGGCGCTCGCAAATCTACTACGAAGTCGGTAATAGTAAAATCAGTTTCGTGTCCAATACCAGAAATTGTAGGTATTTTAGAATCAAACACTGCTCGTGCTACAGATTCTTCATTGAAACACCATAAATCTTCTAAGGAGCCACCACCACGAGCAATGATCATTGTATCAATTGATTGAGTTTCATTAAGTTTGTTAAGTTGTTGAATTGCTTTAACAATACTGGCTGTGCCAAACTCTCCTTGTACAATTGCCGGTGCGATAATTACTTTGAGAACTGGAAATCTTCTTTTAATGGTATCAAGAATGTCTTGTAACGCTGCACTTGTTGGCGAACTAACAATTCCGATCGTTTTTGGAAAAGTTGGAATCTTTCTTTTTTGTTCAAACAATCCTTCTTTTTCTAACTTCTCTTTAAGTTCAAGAAATTTCTTGTGTAACTCACCAAGACCATCCTTTTCCATTTCAGTTACAAGTAATTGATAGTTCCCACGTGCTTCGTAAACTGTAATGTTGCCAGTTACAATGACTTTATCTCCATGTTTAGGTTCAAATTTTAATGATAAAGCTTTACTACGAAACATTACACAGTTAAGTTGGCTAGTTTTGTCTTTGATAGAAAAGTAAAGATGTCCAGAAGTGTGTTTTGTAAAGTTAGATATTTCTCCCCTAACTGAAATGTTGATAAGTTCTCGGTTAGTTTCTAAGATTTTTTTAATGCTAAAAGTTAACTCTGTAACGCTAACTATTTTTCTTCCCGATTTATCTTCTAATTGGTTAGCTTCTATCATTTCAAGAAAATTGTACCAAAATCTTTATGGTAAATTGTATCTTCGCCATTGTCAGCTTCTTTTTTCACTTCTAACATTGCTTGAGTCTTTGCATCAAGTTTCTTTGCAATGCTTATCACTAACGCTTCTGGTGTTGCTGGTAAAGCTGGTGCTCCATATTCGCGCTTACCTAAATTGCTTAGCATGATATTTTCTAGTTTTAACCTTAAATTAGGAGAAATAATTAATGTTCTAATCTTTTTATTTAATTCTTCTAATCCTAAAACAGTTGAATTTTTCATTAACCCTTTATCACTAAATTTTATACTATTAGAAAGCTGTAATGATTGCATTTTTCCAATGTCGTGCAAAACTGCTCCTGTGATCAAGAGATCTTTGTCAAGTTCGGGATAAGTTTTAGCCATATTTAAACAGATTTTGGTTATTGCTAAACTATGTTCTAATAAACCACCAATATATGCATGGTGTCGATAATTTGCTGCTGGCCATAATTTATAATTATTAACAAAATCTTGATCCTGGAAGAAAATGGTTAGAATATTTTTTAGTTCAGTGTTAGTCACTTCGTTTGTTATTGTCATTAACTCTGAAAACATCTGTTCAACATTTTTTTCACTTTTCCTTATAAAAATGCTTGGATCGTACTCAGTTGGCACCAATTTTTTGATTTCATGAATGCCAATATTTGCGCTGATATCTAACATTTCATTAAATTCGATAACTTTTCCTTGTAGAAAGATAACATCATCTTGTTGGAAATTGTCATAAATCTCTTTAACTTCATCTTCGTTTTCTCCACCCCAGAATTTTAAGTTAATTTCTCCTGTAGCGTCACCCAGTCTCAACTCAAAACGATATTTTGTATCGTTAGCATAAGATTGCATACCACGTTTAGTTTTGATAACAAAAATGTCATTAACAACATCGTTAGCTTGTAAATTTTTAATTGATTGGACTTTTTGATACATTTTTACCTCACCATTATCTTTAGAGACTTTTAACTTAAAAAGAATTTGTATACTTGACTAGTGGGTATGTAGCTACCGAAACTTATATATATCCTTTTTTTTTTTTACTTAAAGTACATTATAATTAAAAGTTTAATTTAAAAAGAGGTGTTTAAGTGTGCGAGTTAAACATAATTTAGGCTTAATTTTTGTCGTCACTTTAATTTTAACAGCTTTAGCTTTCCTTGTTTTTGCTGCGCCTTCATTAGAAACAGTTACGTTAAGTTCTAGTGATGGGACAAACACTACTAACGAAAATCTCACTATAACTACAGACCAAGATAATAACGCTTCAATTAAATTAATATACAATTGGTATAAAGATGAAGCTTCAATAACTGCCCTTAACATGCCTTTTGAAGCTGATGGTGCAAGTAACGCTACTGACTATTCTGGTAATAATAATGATGGTACTGTAACAAGTGCTATCTGGAACGCAACTGGCGGTTATGATGGTAATGGTGCTTATGAAATGAATGGTTCAAATTATGGCGTTACTGTTGCTGATGATCAGAGTCTTAACATTACTGAGGAGATTACAATTACTGCTTGGATATATCCTCTTTCTTCTTCAGGTAATATGGATATCGTTACTAAAAAGAACTGGGACTCTGTTCATTATGGTTATAGGCTTCAACAAAACTGGGGTAACTTGCTTTTTGTTTGGGGTAATGGTACAAATTATTTTCAAAATAAAACTGGTACTATTGAAGTTGGCAAATGGCAACATGTTGCTGTAACTTACGATCAAGAAACACTTGTTTTGTACATTGATGGCGTTGCAGTATTAACAGAGTCTAGAGACGAACCAATAGTTAACAACGATGATCCAATTCTTATTGGTTGTTATGGTCATTGTAATGGTGCAACTTATGTGTACAATGGAAGTATAGATGATGTTATGATATTTAACCACGCGTTATCATCTAACCAGATACAATCATTATATGAAAACAGAACAAATTCGATTGTTTCTCAGGAAACTTTACTTGGGGATGTTTGGAATGTAACTGTAACACCAAACGATGGTATTGAAGATGGCGCAACAATGTGGTCTAACGCTTTAACAGTTATCACTGTTTCAGCAGCTGTTCCAGAGTTCAGCGATTATGCTATTGCTTTACTATTGCTAACAGTAGTTGGTGGTTTCATGGCAATGAGAAAGAAACAGAATTAAAGAATAGTTTAAAAAATCAAAATAAGAAAGAAAAAACAAAAAAAATAAATTATTATTTCTTTTTCTTTACCTTAGCTGTACCAAAACCTTCTATGGCTTTCAGAACTTCCATTGGTAAAGCAAAAATCACTGTATTACTCTGATCACTAGACATGTCGTTAATTCCCTGTAACGTACGTAAGTGTAACGCACCTGGAGCTTTTGCCATCCTTTCTGCAGCTTTTGCCATGTTGTTAGCAGCGATAACTTCCCCTTCAGCCTTAATGATTACAGCACGCTTTTCACGTTCAGATTCAGCTTCTTTTGCCATAGTACGTTTCATGTCGTTAGGTAATTCAATATGTTTCAAATCTACCGAATCTACTTTAATACCCCATGGGTCTGTAGCTTTGTCAACAATTTGCTGAATCCTTTTAGAAATCTGATCTCTTTTATTCAGTAATTCGTCAAGTGTAACTTCCCCTACCACATCTCTCATGGTAGTTTGAGATAATTGTGATACTGCGTAAAAGTAATTTTCTACTTGTAAAATTGCTTTAGTAGAATCTGACACTTTAAAGTATAATACTGCGTTGACCCTTACAGAAACGTTATCTTTAGTGATACAATCCTGATCAGGAACGTCTACTGCTTTAATTCTAATATCAACACGTTCCCAACTTTGAATGATTGGAATTATAATCCTCAATCCAGGTTTCATAATGCCGGAATATCTACCTAACGTAAATTTAATCCCACGTTCATATTCTTTAACTATCTTTAAACTAGCTAAGATAATTAAGCCAAGAATAATAAGTATTGGTACTAATGAATTAACTAACCAAAAAACTACTGCCATTTTAAAATCCCCCTATAAATTTGAGCCTAATTATAAATTAATTTAAGCACAATTGACTCTAATAGAAAGAACTTATATAAAAATTTCTTCAGTTCAGTACTCATTTCTTCTTTTTAGCCAATTTCCTGATTTTTTCATCTAGTGAGAAGTAAAATATAACCCATATGATGAATAGTATTATTGCCAATACAAGCAATATTGTAGATAAATATACATTTTCTACAATAACTGTCAGGACAAATGAGACTATAGAAGCTATAAGCAAAGTTAATGTACCAAATCTAACGCCTTCCAATTCTTTAACTTTAAGCTTTTTGTTCATTATAATTACCTCTTTTTAATAAATTAAACTATGTTAATAAATGTAAAGAAAACAAAAATAGTATATAAAACTTTTTTCCAATCATGAACACTCTTCGTTAATACTTTCAACTTCTAGCGTAAATGATATACTGCTTATTACTGGATGCGTAATCACTTTACTTGTTTCACCAACATCCACTGTAACAATTTCTTCCCCCAGTAAGGTTCCTGCGTTCTTGTAAATCAATTTAATTGCGACTACTGTATCTTCATCACCAAGACAATAGTCTGAACTGCTTAAAAGTTTCCATTCAATAGCTCCTGCAGCAGTATAACTTCCTTTTCCTCTTGATAAAGTCATTTCATCACCATCACTGGTAGTAATTACAACATCGTTGAAGTTACATTTCTCTTCACAATCGCCATCAGTATCATAAATATCGCCAGTTTTCCCGCAAATTTCATCTATACAATATTCATCCCATTCACAATCATCGTTAGTTGTACAGCCAACCGGTTCTTCTTCAATATCTTCTATAACTTCTTCAACTAAAACTTCTACTTGTTCTTCAACTTCATCTAACGCCTCTTCTATCTGGTCCATTGTGTCTTCTTCAATTGGTAATTCTTCTGCTAAATCTTGTAATTCGGATCTTTGACCCACATAATTCTGAATTTTTTCACAAGAAGTTAGTGAGAATATCCCCACTATAATAAATATAATTATCAAGATTTTGTAAAGTTTCATGTTAATTGTCCTCTTTTAAGATTTTTATACTCGTGCGCTTATGAATTAACACTATTCTTTATTTTTATTTAAAATTTTGTCTTTTAGTTAGAATACTTAAACTATAAAACAATACCGAAATTAATATATACTGAAAAAATGTTACATGACAAAACAATTAATACTGAGGTGATTAATCATGGTTGAAGAATTGAATAAAATAAAAAAAGATGTTGAAAAAGCAATTGGTCGTGTCGGTGCAGAATATGCTTATGCCACGGCTTTGTTAGAAAAGCTTAAAGAAGCTGAAAGTGAAGAACCTAAAGGCGCTTCAAGAGATATGAAGAAAGCAATTCATCTATTTGTTTGGTTAGGTCGTGGAGAAAGGGATATTGATCGTTTTGAAACAAGAATTATTGACGAATTAACAGAATTGGGAAAAATTCTTCCAGACACAACTAAGGACCAAGAAGAAAAATTACTAAAGGAATTAGAAATTGTTCATGCTAAACTAGTAAAAGCATTTTCTCGTTATACTGGTGAATTAAAAGATGAATTAAATGATATCAGGACAGAAGAAGCACTTTTGCAAAAACTTGAAAGTGATGGAGAAAGTACTGAAAATCTTAAAGCTAAATTAGCGCACACTTTCAAGAATGTTGAAAATGAAATTGAAGAATTGATTAACTGGATACAATCTACTCAAGCAATTCTTAAAAAAATTGAAGGTTTTGAAAGCGATTTAGAAAAGATGGCTGTCTGATGTCTTTTAAATTTTATTTTTCTTAATTTTTTTCTTACTCTTTTACAGTAAGCGGCTTAGTTTCTTTGTACCCACAATCTTGGCAATTTAACTGGAATGAATCACAATAAACGTTTGAACTTCCACATTTTGGACATGTTCTTGTTGGCATTTTCAACTTAATTATTTTATTTTTTATAATTTTTACTATTCCTATCAACTTTTTTAGAAATATCTTCTTTTTTCTCTTAAGATAAATAATAATGTTTTTAAATGAAAGAAATATAGTTGAATGTTGATGGATGCAAAGAAAATATTATTATTTTTCACCTTAATCACTTTCCTAGCTTTATTAATAACTTCTTGTAGTATTGATCTTGGGAAAGAAAGTAATAGTGATAAAAATAATGATAAAGATAAAGTCTTCGAATATCCTGACAACGCAATCGTCGATATTCCTTATGCAGAAGTTGATGGGACTGAACTTTTGTTAGATATCTACATTCCTGAATTTCCTGAAACAGAAATTCCAGTGGTGTTATGGGTACATGGTGGTGCGTGGTCAGCTGGTGATAAATATGCAGCAAAGAACCCTGCTGAATTATTAACTGATGAAGGATATGCTGTAATTTCAATAAATTATAGGTTAAGGCAAGAAGCATTATTTCCTGCTCAGATTCATGACATAAAAGCAGCAGTAAGGTGGTTACGTGCTAATGGTGTCGAATATAATCTTAATACAGAAAACATTGCTGCTGCAGGAAGTTCAGCTGGTGGACATTTAGTGGCATTACTTGGTACCACTAATGGTAACGAAGAATTGGAAGGTACTGTTGGAGATTACTTAGATTATTCTAGTGACGTGCAAGCTATAATAAATTTATTTGGCCCAGTAGACTTTTTATCTTTGCAAGAAGATTGTGTTGGTGTGTGTAGGAAGGAATATGATGAAAGTAATTCTGCGGAGTCAAAGTTAATTGGTTGCACATTATCAGAATGTGAAGATTTAGCTAATCAAGTAAGTCCGATTTATCACATAAGTAGTGATGATGTCCCAATCTTGATAATTCATGGAGATGAAGATACTACAATTCCCCCTATACAAAGTGACCGCTTTTATCAAGAATTGATAAACGCCGGTGTTGATGCCGAACTAGTTGTAGCAGAAGGATTTGAGCATGATGTTTCAATGAGTTTGACTTACATGGGGGAAATTGTAGAATTTTTAGATGTAAAGATTTAATTAGGTTAAAATGGAAGATAAAAGAAAATTTATTTTTGCTTGTTTAGTCACTTTAATAATTCTTATTACTAGCTGTGGTACTGATTCTGAAAAAGAAATTACTCCCCCAAAACCACTCTATATTGCAACAATAATGCATCTCGAGAAAGCACTTGTTGATGAAGATAGAACTTGGTGGGATTATACTGATAAAAATTATTATGATCTCCATGTAGAATATTTGTTAGCTGCAGCAAACTTGTATGAAGAGCATGGTGCTAAAATGACTGTTGAAGCTTCTATATCCATTGCTGAAAATATCCCTTATTATAATTTTAATGTATTGGAAGAATTGCAATCTCGTGGCCATGGGATTGGTGCTCATATGGATCTCGGTGTAGATGTTCAAAGAAGTAATAATTTTTGGGAAATTGTTCCTGATCTTCTGCAAGGTGAATTATCTTCAGAGATAGATGCTCAAAAAGTAGCATTAGATTCAATATTATCTGAATCAATAATTCATAACTCTGGAACTCCTTCACCTTTAGATTGGGTCCAAGCTAACTTAGATGCTGGGTTCCAATGTCATACTTCTGCAGTAAGTTATTACTTAGCTTCGTTAAATGAAGAATATCGTCCAAGTGGTTGGACTGATCAGTATATTTTGGATGGACATTATCATACAACATATCCTTTTACCTTTAATGAAAGGATAAATCCTTGGAGTATAGAATCTAGTGAAAATTGGATTGTTCCAAGTAATGGAGACTTTATTTATATTCCTGGCGAAAGTGGTGTACCTTTAGATTACCTTGATGAATTTTATAATCAAGGAATAACTGATCATGGAGCACTTCTCAGCGATGCAGAGTTCACTCAAGAAGATGTTGACCAGGCTATCAAAATGATTGAAGAAGCTTTAACATATTCTGACCCAAACAAAGTTAATAGTTATTATTTCATGGTACTTATGCATACTATTAAAGCTGATGAAGAAAATGATTTTATTTTATTGAAAGATTTCTTTGAAAGGATTAACGTTTATGTTGAATCTGGCCAGATAGAATGGAAAACAATTCCTGAAATTTGTTTAGAATATCAAGAATGGAAGGATAATCAGTAAAAAACTAATAACCTAATTATTAAAGTAAAATGATTTTCAACTACCTCTCAACAATTCCCAAATTTTCTCACCAAACTCTTGCGCTGCTGGCGGCCCATTAGCAGTGATAATGTTTCCATCGATGGTAACGCTTTCGTTTGTGAATTCTGCTCCATTGTTAATAAGAACGTTCTTTTGTTGCCCATCTTGGTTCCAAACAGTAGCTTTTTTACCTTCAAGTACACCTGCGTAGGCAAGTATGGTTGGTGCAATACAAATCGCTGCTAAGATTTTGTCATGTTCAATAGTTGCTTTTATAACTGTATGTGCTTCATTGTCATGTTGATATTTTATTGCGCCTGGTCCACCTGCAAAGATAATTGCATCATAATCTGTAACTTCAACTTCTGATAAAGACAGTTTAGCGTCAGTTGTGCCGCCCAGACCTCCAGTACAAGGTCCAGTATATTTAGACGCAGTTATAACTTCTACTCCTGCACTTTCTAAGATTTGTTTTGGTGTGCCATACTCGTGGTCTTGATAACCTTGTTGTGCTACAATAATTAATACTTTCATTGTGTTTACCTCTAGTTTAATTTTTTTATTATCAACTATTTAATTTAAACTTTATTATCTTGAACCAACCTAACAAAATTATCAAAACTACGATCATAAGTCCTTTCTGCATAATCTGGAAAGAAACATGCTGGCAATTCTCGGTTATTACGATGATATTTTATACATTCACAACAGATGCCTTTCTTTGAGCAAGAATAACTACAGTTACAATGTTCCTTATTCTGTTCTTTTTTACATTCCATAATGATTTCAGTTTTATTTTATGATTATTTAAACTTTTGCTTGATAGTAGTTTATCAACACAAACAAATAGTTAACTTTATTTACTAAGGAATATTCTCTTAGTTAGATAATTAATTGAAATAATAATCAAAAAAAGACCAAGATGTTAACAGAAATACTTATTCTTATCATGGGAGTAATAGCTATTTTGCTCTTAGCAGATCTTGCAGTAAGAAATTCTATCAGACTTGCTGACCATTTCGGTCTTTCAGGAACATTCATCGGTTTAACGATTCTTTCTATTGGAACGAGCATTCCAGAAATTATGACTGCGATACTTGGGAGTGTTAACATTTTGAAAGAACCTGCCACTATGAATACAGTTTCTGGGTTAATAATTGGGACAAATGTGGGTTCAGACATTTTTCAGCAAAGTTTTGTTTTGGCATTAGTAGGATTGATTGGAACAATTACTGTTATAAAGAAAGATTTGGTTTCTGAAGTCGGCGCATTGATTGCTGGCACGGTTTTAATCTTAATTTTTTCTTTAGGTGGGTTCTTGAATAGGTTTGAAGGATTTCTTTTGTTAGCAATATACTTTGGTTATCTTATATATTTAGAAAAAACTCAAGTACAAAAAAAGAAACTAGCAAAAAAACATTTACCTAGGGCACGAATTGCTTACGAAATAATTACAATCATCATTGCATTTGCTATAATGGCCTTTGCAGCTAATAAAGTAATTAGTGTTTCAACTGTACTTGTATCGCAAATGACAATAAGTGCATCGTTCTTTGGTGTTTTGTTGCTTGGGGTAGCATCAGCTTTACCTGAACTTACTACTGCTTTAGTTGGCGTGATGAAACATAAAAAAGGTATTTCTTCAGGTGTTTTGATTGGTAGTAACGTAACTAACCCTTTGATGGGTCTTGGTGCTGGAGCTTTAATTTCTGGTTATGCGGTACCTAATGTAACAATATTCTATGATTTGCCAGCAAAAATAGGAATTGCTTGTTTAATATTCTACTTCCTTTGGAAGAATAAAGATTTACGTAAATGGCAAGCAGTATTGTTAATCATGATCTTTGTAGCGTACTTGTACTTCAGATCAATGTTTTTCCCAGTAGATTTTTGAGCCTTTTAGTTTTGTTTTAGTAACTTTGTTATCTTTAATTAGCTTATTTTAACTTCAATTTCAATTGAAACTATCGTAATTTACTTAAATAAGCTATTGTTATTATACTGACATCATGGCAAAAAACAAATTACTTTTACTAGATCTTGGAGATAAGAAAACCAAGAAGTTGGCGGAAACTATTACTAGTGATACTAGCAGAAAGATTTTAGAATATCTAGCTGACCAGGAAACAGCTCCTGAAGCTAAAGTTGCTAAAGAGCTGAACATCCCTATATCTACAGTACATTATCATTTACAAAAGTTGGTTGAAGCAGGCCTAGTGTTGGCTGATGAGTTTACTTACAGCACTAAAGGCCGGGAAATTAATCAATACAAGTTAGCTAACAAATATATTATCATTGCTCCAAAAAAGGTTACTGGTATTAAGAATAAGTTAAAATCTGTATTACCTGTACTTGCAGGAATTCTCGGTATCAGCGCAGTAATTAAAATCATTGATTGGTTTGGTGGTACTTCTGGTGCAGTTCTCTCTGGTGCTAATAAAGCAACTTTTGCTGTTGAAGAAGCTGCAATGGACATGGCAGAAGAAGCATCTGCCGATGCTGCTCCACGTGCTGTTGAAATTGTTGCGGATACTATCCCTACAGTTAGCAGTTCACCTGACATTGCATTGTGGTTCTTGGTAGGTGGTTTAAGCGCAGTGTTACTTTATGTTGTTGTAGTTTGGATCATGGATTGGAGGAGTAAGAGATGAATTGGAAAGAAGTGTTTAAATTAACTAAAGAGAAAATTATTTCTTTCGTAGTTCTAACAGCAATAACACAATATTATGCTATTTGGCAAGTGCTTCATCCTCTTTGTATCGGTCCATGTGGTTCCCATGTAGAAACTTTAAGTTGGCGTTTAGGGTTTTGGGGAGAATACACTCTTTTGTTCACTTTAGTAATTGTTGTTTGTATTTTAGTGGTGAGTTTGTGCTATTCTATTGTTAAGAAAAGGTTGATGCTGTTTTGATTGTTGTTTTGTGCAATCAATTCTCTTTAAATTCAGAGGAATATTTAAATAACGTGCTTGTGTTTAATCTTTAAATAATGAAGGAAAATAAAAGTGCGATAGTTGTTGTAACCTTAGTTTTAATTCTAATCATCTCTTTATGTTTAACTAGCTGTGAAAATATTGCTGGGCAAGCTAATAAAACTATGATAATAGAATGTAACGATGGAATAGATAATGATGAGAATGGTTACATAGACTATGAGGGTGGTTGTGATTTTAATAATAATGGTATTCTTGATAAATTACCTTATTCTTCTATGGATACCGGAATTACTTATTATGAAAGGGAAATGACAGAAGAAGAATGTGTAGTAGAAGAAACGCAAAACAAAGGTAATTTTGGGAATAAACTTTCTGGATCTGCAATCTTAGGTTGGATTGTAAAAAAGAATAGCCAAGAAGTTTACAAAATAGATTTTCCTCAGTGGTATGCCTCTGATCCTGGGTGTTCTAGTAAGCACGATTTAAATGAAAATCATTGTGGTGATGGTATTTACAATGGTGGTGAAGAAGGATTAGATTGTGGATGGACTTGTCCTGAAGAATGTTTTTTTGTTGAAAAGTCTGGAGATATAACCCAAGATGAAACTTGGTCTGGTAATATTTATGTTTCTGGTTATGTTAATATTGAAGAAGGGATAACATTAACCATTGAACCAGGAACAATTGTAAAATTCAAGTATGATAGGAATTATAAAACATTTCAGAGAGGTGGTTTAACAATAGATGGTGGAAATATAAGAGCAGTAGGAACTTCTCAAGAGCTAATTTGGTTTACTTCTAGTGCTCCTGACCCAATTAATGGTGATTGGGATAAAATCTCAGTAGATAACTCTGATAATTCTGAATTCGATTACATTATAATTGAATTTGCAGAAATGGGAATATCGCAAGATAGTTCAGATGCCACAATTTCCAATTCCATTATACGTTGGACAAATTCTGAAGGATTATATGCAGAAAGATCAGAACCTCGCTTTGAAGGGAATTTATTGTATGGGAATGGTTATCACGAAATAGCATTAGAGCAATATAATGATGCTACTACTTTAAATAATATTTTTAGAGATGGGCATCGTGCATTACATAATGAAAATACAAACAATTATATTTCAGGAAATTGTTTTTCAAACGAATTTGATGGTATAACTGCGGGTATGGGTTCTTCTATAGAAGTTTATGGGAATTATTTTTCTAGTATTGAAAATGATGATATTAATGTATATGATAGATCTAATATTAATGGCGATTATGAAAATGAAAATTATTTTGATGAAAACTATTTTGAATGTCCTGAATTAAACCTAAATGATATTATTAATTTCAATTTAGCTTATATTCCAGGTGATGAAAATGATTTGTTTCCTTATATCTATGATACTGAAGACGAAACTAGAAGAGTTTTAGATAATATAGGTGAAGGATTGGGCTTTGGTTGGGCTTTAGAGTTTGTTGATGATAAATTATACAGGTTTAGTATTGGAAGTGGGTCTGTTGGAGATTCATTAGATTTTATAAAAATTGATCCAATTACTGGGACCTATGAATTGTTTGGTAATGATGAAATCATGAATCCAAGGGGTTTAACATATGATGGCGAATTCTTTTATGTTAACGACTTTAGTTTGTTGAGAATATTTAAATTTACTTTAGATGAAGGTGAAGATTATATTACAATCCACGATTCATTTGACATCCCCGATATTGACCTTGGTGGTACAAATGGATTAACAACAGATGGCGACTACTTGTATTTAAGAAGCAGAGATGGTAATTTTTTATACAAAATATCAAAGGAAGGTGTTGTTTTTGATCAAATTAATGTTCCAGGAGGCCCAGTTGTTTGGACTGGAGAACACTTTTTAACTACTAGTAGTTGTAGTAAAGATATCTGTAAATATACATCTGATGGAGACCTTGTTGGAGAAATTTATCCTCCAGCAAAGGAAGTTTGGGGTTTGGCCTGGGATGGAGAATACTTATGGACACTTCAAAGAACGTGTGAAATGTGGGATGACCCTAAAATTTATCAGATTGAAATATTAGATGACACTCCTGGAGTGTATGAACCAGTTGGTTGTGTAGAAGAGGAAGATTATCTTTTAATTGGAGATAATAGAGAGTGTTGTGAAGACTTAATTGCTTATGATTGTAATGCTTTGTGTCCTGGAGATTATTGTTGTGATCCTGGAGAATTTGTTTGTTTGACTAATTGAAAAGTTAATCAATATTTCTATTAATATGCTTTTCTATAACAAATTCCATGACTTCAACTCCATTCAAAGCTTACTTTTGCTTTTAAATAAAAGCTAAACTATACTATTTCTTAGGTGATGTCTTATGAATAAAATCAAGAAAAATAAAATGAAATTTAAAAGTATGTTAAGCCTTTGCTTGGTCTTAACAATGTTTATGCTAAGTACCAGCTTAGTAACAGCGTATTATAGTGTTGAATCTTTTGGAAGTAACCAGTACTATTCAGTGTACTTTGATGAAGAAGGTGAAGCTGCAGTTATGGCAAAACTAACTTTCCAGAACACTGGCCAAGATGACATGGAATTTATCACTATAGAAGTTCCAGGTCACATGAACTTGATTAACGTTTTGCAAGAATATGAAATTGAAGTTGAATATGATGATGATTATTGGCGCGGTTATTACACTGATTACCAGTATTATACTTTAAATCCTGAAGAACAACAATTATCTGATAGCACTTTGTTAACATTTGAATTAGAAGAACCTGTTGGAGAGCAGGAAGAAGCAGTTTTATTATTGTACTACAAAGTTTACGATTATTCTGAAGAAAATTTGGGTGTCTGGAACTTTGACTTTGAAACTATAAAAGTTGACATTGACGTAAATTATGTTAGAGTAGCAGTTAACGTAGTTAACAATTTGCACATGAAAAATGTGGAAGGAGAGATTGATTATCAAGACAATTATGCTTGGGCAGAAAAATCATTATCAATGGGCGCTTCTGAAGCTATCATGGATGAAGACATTGCAGAATATTCACGTAACATTGAATATCAGTATGGTTTGGTAAAAGAAGCTTACGCTTTAGACCCACAAGAAAGTTTTATTGTTAGTGGCCAATATTCTAATTCGTTATGGTTATTACACTTATGGCGAACAGTGTTATTAAGTGTACTAGGTTTAGCTGTAATAGCAGGGCTTGGATTTGGAATTTACAAAGTTAGTAAGGTTAAAAGAAATCGGAAAAGGAAAGAAATTGTTCTGTTAAGTTTTACTTCTGCACTATTCATTGTTTTTTCAATAGCTGGTGGTATGTGGGCCATGGACAATGTTTGGAACTGGGTAGGCTATCAATGGGCAGATATAGTAACGTTAATGTTAGGAATAACTATCTTCTTGTTATGTAAAGTAGCGTTCCTGTTACCACCAATCTATATGGGAATTAAACATAAAGATCTGTTAGCTGGGCTAGTTACTGTAGCTGCTACTGTTGGGTTTTTAGCAGTCTTTAGCATAATGTTGGTGATAGTGATGGCTTTATTTTAATTTTTTCTTTTTTTTAGTTTACAACTTCAAGGCAACATTCTCTCAGGGTCGCGAGGTAACAACACAGCTTCTCTGATATTCTCCAAGTCAAGTAAGCGTTGAGTTATTCTGTCAATACCAAACCCAACACCGCCATGTGGTGGAATACCATATTGAAATATTTCAACATACTTTTCCATAAGGTCTAAGTTAAGTCCCTTCTCATCAGCTTGCACACCAAGAATTTCAAATCGATGTTCACGCTGTGCTCCAGTACAAATTTCTACACCTTTGAACAATAAGTCAAACGATTTAGTTTCTTTATCATTATCTTCTTGTTTCATATGGTAGAATGGTCTTACTTCCCATGGGAATCGTGTTAGGAATACAAAGTCACAACCATATTTTTCTTTAACAATTTCACCTAACAGTTGTTCGCCTTCTGGATCTAAATCATCTTCATCTTTGTACTTTTTACCTTTCTTAGCTAACAGTTCTTTAGCTTCTACCATACTAATTCTAGGGATTTCTTTAGGAATGTTATGTTCCACATTTAACAACTTTAATTCTTTTTCAGATTCTTTCTGTAAATCTTTCAGAAGACCAATAATCATCTTTTCACAGAATTTCATTAACTCTTCTTCATCTTCAATGAACGCTATTTCAAAGTCAACACCAGTAAATTCTGTTAAATGTCTAGATGTGTGCGACTTTTCTGCTCGGAATACTGGCCCGATTTCGTAAACTTTCTCGAACCCACCAGTCATAAACATCTGTTTATAAATTTGTGGCGATTGTGCTAAATATGCAGGTTTGCCAAAATAGTCCATGGAGAAAATTTCTGCACCGGATTCTACACCAATTTTAGTAATCTTTGGTGTTGTTACATTAGTAAACCCTTCTTTGTCAAAGAAATTTGTTAGGATTTTAGCAATCTTACTCCTAACTTTGAAAATAGCTTGATGTTTAAGATTTCTAGTATCAAGGAACCTGTAATCTAATCTCTTATCGATGTTGGTATTACTCTTATCTGTATTGTCAATCGGTAAAGGAACTTTCGCTAGGGAGATTAAGCCAACTTCTTTGATAACTACTTCAATGCCCCATCTTGATTCTTTATTTTCTTTAACTTCACCAGTAATTTCAATTACAGATTCTTTAGTTAAATCATCAATTAAATTAAAATGCTGTTCAGCAATCTTTTTGCCTAAAGCAATTGTTTGCATATCACCGGTATAATCACGTAGAATAATGAACTTGATCTTGTTCAAGTTTCTGATTTCCTGTACCCAACCTTTTAGCAAAACCTGTTTGCCAACTTTTTCGTTTAAATCTTTAATAAGCGTCCTTTTCATGGTATGCTTGCGTAATTCAAGCTGATTTTTAATGTTTTTGTTTTCTTAAGAACTATAAGGAACAAATTTAAGACTATTTCTTGCTAAAAATCAATTGAATTTGTTAATTATAATTAATAGTAGAAACATTTATATAATAACTACCAAATAGTGATAAAAGATGGTTGGGAGTACAAGAAATGGATCTGGAGAAGGGGTTTTCTCTACTGTGAAGGTCACTCCAGGAAGCAGAGACCAGTTCTATAAGGGAATAAGTTTGGATAATTCTAAGAAGAAACATACTAAATTGGGAAAAAGGTTAGCTGTAGCTGGATTAGGATTAACAGCTTTGTTGGGCTTTGGATATGTTGCTCTGGGTGGAGATGAAGTTCAAGAAGATGAAACTTATCAGACAACTCAAGTAGAAAAAAATGATGGGCTAGCAGTTGCAGAGTTACAAGAATCAGTTGAAACAGAAAGCTTAGAAACTATTGTTGAAGAACCCACTAAGGTTGATTTACTAACATTTACAAATGAATTTTTAAGATTAACACCGAATCATCCAGACAGAGAATTAATCCAAGCTGTAGCTGAGAATGAAGATGTTATTCAAGATTATGTTAACACTACAGGTTTACCTTTTTCTTTAGTAGCATCACAACTTTACACAGAATCTAAATTTGATCCAAATTTACGTTCTACAGCTAACGCCTATGGTTTAGGGCAGTTAACTAATATTGCATATTTAGAAACAATGTACACTGTATTTGCTGTACCTGGCGGGTTTAATGCACAAGGTGTATCTAAAGTATCTAGATTAAATAGTGAACATCTAGCTACAGAAAGATATTTTAGTCAACGAGAAACCTTTTTTCCAGAATTAAGAGATGAGGATAATAATATTTATGATCAACTAGATGAAATGATATCTGATTCCTCTGATTTTAGTACCAATGCTTACATGGATAGAACACAAGAAAGAATTGCAGAATATGAAAAGTTAGAGGTAGAATATTTAGGTTATACTTCTCAAGAGAAAGGTCATTGGAATAATAAGAAAAGAATCCGCGAAATTAATAGAGAAAGAGGAAAATTGCGTAGAGTTCAACAGAAAGATAATAAAGTGTTAAGGAAAGCTTTACGAAACTTTTGGAAAAATGAAATTGCATCACAGAAAGGTGATCCAATTAAAACTAAACCAGGAAAAACATTATGGTACGAACTCAACCCAGAAGAATTGCCTGAAGATTTTCATACTAACTTAAATTTGTTAACCCAGCTTAACATGGTGCGAGAGTATGGTCCCTTGTTAGCTAGTGGTACAGATTTTGATGTTCATTCAAAAGAAACACATGATGCTATTTTTGCATATAATCATAGTGAGAGTTATGTTATAAAGATTCAAGATCATCATGATAGGATAGATACTTTTCTAACACTTTATGAAAGTAATGGCGGGGTAGAATTAAATTAGAAAGAAACAAAATAATAAAAAATAAAAACTTAAACATTCCCTCGTAACTTTTCAGCAACAAGGATCTTGTCAATAGCTAACAAGTAAGTGTTAGTTCGGAAGTCATGTTCGCTACCATCATACTTATCCCAGATTTTGCCAAACGCAGTTACCATTTTCTCTTTCAACCGCGATTTCACAATATCAGCATCCCAGTAATATCCATAATTGTTCTGCACCCATTCAAAGTATGATACTGTAACACCACCAGCGTTAGCTAAAATGTCTGGTAACACTAAAATTCCTTTAGAATGCAAAATATCGTCAGCTTCTGGTGTAGTTGGACCATTAGCCAATTCTACAATAATCTTAGCTTTAACATCAACAGCATTTTCTGCAGTAATTACGTTAGCTAAAGCAGATGGAACAAGCACGTCACAATCTAATTTCAACAAATCTTCGTTACTTATCTTTTCACCATCAGAATAATTAACCACAGACTTAGTTTCAGATTTAACTTTTACCAGTTCAGCAACATCTAAACCTTCAACGTTAAAAATTCCACCTTTTGAATCTGATACTGCAATAATTTTCCAACCAGCGTCAGATAACAATTTAGCAGCGTTCATTCCTGCGTTACCAAAACCTTGAACAGCTACTCGCTTATTTTCCAAACCTATTTTGTTAACAGCTTCTTGTAAAACGTAAACCCCACCAAGCGCAGTTGCAATGTCTCTAACAAGAGAACCGCCCAGTTCTAAAGGTTTACCAGTAATGACTCCAGGAGACTTTTCACCAATAATTTTCTCGTACTCGTCCATCATCCAGGCCATAATTTGTGGTGTTGTATAAACGTCAGGAGCAGGAATATCTTTGGTCGGTCCAATATGTTCATGGAACGCTTGTATCCATTTACGACTTAATTCTTCAATTTCCTGAGCAGACAATTCTTTTGGGTTAACAGTGATACCACCTTTCCCACCACCATACGGTACGTCAGCTACTGCACATTTGATGCTCATCCAGAATGCTAATGATTGAACTTCTTCTAAATCCACTTCTGGGTGGTATCTGATGCCACCTTTAGTAGGACCACGTGCATCGTTGTATTGTACCCGGAACGCTGGATATTTCTTACCATTAACATCTAGTTCAGCTTGATGTACTCGAGCAGGAGTTTTTAACAATTCTAGCTCGTTTTCTTTAAGATTAGCAATTGGAGCAATCTTGTCTAAGAATCCTGTAATAGTTGCAAATTTCATAGTAACCTAAGAAAATCAAAGCTATAAAAAGATTATGTTTTTCAGGATTAAATTATTACTAAGCTCAGAATTAAGATGAAAAAAATTAAGGAAGGTATTTCTCTAGTGGGTATTCTGCATTTTCACTTCCTTTTATTAAATTATAGGCAGGAGTAAAATCAGCTTTTTCTATTAATCCTTTCATGATAAGTTGTCGATCTGGACAGGATGTTACAGTACCATGTACAAGTCTAGTAACCTGATTAAATTCATCAAGCCCATCATTCACATAACTAGCTAAGATATCAATTACATGTTCTCTTACTCTTTCAGACCTTACTAGTTTTCTTAGGACAACTGGAACAGTTAATTTATCAGTAAACAAACCTCTTTGAATATCATCATAGTCTTTACAACCATCGTAATAAGGTCCATTTTGGTCACCATCCCATTCTAAAACAGCAGAAATATATTTTTCTACGAAAGAGTCTAAAAGATTAGTAGGCATAGTTTCTGCTTTACATAACTTTTCAAGGAACCTAGCATAATTTTCTAACGCTTCTTCTCCTAAATGTATGAAACTGCAGTGAGTAAGTTTATTTCTACCTTCACTTGCGTACTTGAATAATTCAAGACCTTTTGGTGCAAATTTTGGATCTAGATCATCAAAATGGTCTTCCAGAACTTCTCTAACAATACCTGGTCTGTCATACAATTCTTCCCAGAATCTTCCATTATTAAGTTTAACTCTTAAATTATCACTTGCAACATTTTCAAATAAAGTACCTTTGGTGTCAAACAATTGCCTATACAAAATTTGATGACCCCTTCTACTACCTGGCCAAGCAGTATGATAAGCTCTTAACAAAGCTTGGTTTGCTGTTACGTTAAGAAGTTTTCCCAAATCCACTTCTGTAAGTTCTGTTTGGCTCCATTTTCTTGCCCTTGTATTTTTTTTCTTTACTTCTTCCGAACTAAGGTTATGTCCTCCTTTTTCACTATATCCATCTACAAGTCCTAAAACGCCCCAAAAACGACCTACAAGAAGATCGTCAACTAAAAGAGGTACTCTTTTACTAACTACTGTCGATTTTGATTTTCTTGAATAACTTCTTCTAAGAATATCACTAGCAAGCCTCACAGTATCTTCTCTATTTTTTGCTCTAGACTCTTCAATGTGTTTAGGATCATCAGGAAGTAATTTTAATCTAAATTGATAAGACATTGTTAAGCACCTCAAAAACTCCAGAAGGTTAATCCTAATTAAATAAATCGGTAGTTGAAAGTATAATATTTGAAGATAAATAAAGTGAAATCATATTAAACTCAGAATTAAAAATAAAAAAAATAAAATAAAAATTTAGTTTTACTCAACAACCAAAGTACCAGTCATACCACGCCACTCTTCACAGCTGCTACATGAAAACTCGTAACTACCAGCTTGATCTACTGTGAAAGTAACTATAGTTGTTCCTGAAACGTCTTCTTCAACATCTAAATCTGCAACTGCAAAAGTAAAATCAAGATCTTCAGGTACAATAGTCAACTCAATGGTATCGCCAACACTTGCTGTAAGGTCTCGTGGAGTAAATAGCCATTTCTTTGCACTAATGCTAAGGTCAACAGTTTCACCAGTAACTTCTTCAACTACTTCCTCTTCTTCAACAACTTCTTCGGTCTCTTCTTCAGCAGTTTCCTCTGTTTCTTCTTCAACTACTTCCTTTTCTTCCTCAACAACCTCTTCCTCTTCTTCTACAACTTCTTCACTACCAATTTGAGCTAAAGCAGCTTCAATTGCAGCTTCGAACGCAGAGTAGGGTTGTGCGCCACTAAGTAATTGACCGTTTACAAAGAAAGCAGGTGTGCCTTGTACTCCAGCTTGAGAACCATCTGCCATGTCGGCTTGAACTTCGTCATACATTTCGCCACTGTCAAGACATTCATCAAATTCTTCAGTGTCAAGATCAAGATCTTCTGCATAACCTTTCAAACTGTCAACATCAAGAGTTTCTTGGTTTGCAAATAAAATATCATGCATTTCCCAATACATTTCTTGTTCACCAGCACATTCAGCAGCTTCTGCAGCTTTCTGAGCATTCTGATGGAAACTTAATGGAAAGTCTCTAAAAACATATTTTACTTGACCAGTTTCGATGTAGTTCTCTACTATCTCTGGGTATGTCTGTTCAATGTACCTTCCACAGAAAGGACATTCAAAGTCACTGAATTCGATTATTGTAACTGGGGCATTCACATCGCCTTTAACATCATCGTCATCAATAGAAACTTCTGTAGTACCAGTTGTAGTTTCTCCACCAGTTGTACCTTCAGTACCTTCGTCATTTCCATCCAGTTCAATAGCTGTTGCACCGGTTTCATAACCTTGTGGGAAAAAGTAATTTCCATCTTTAGTCATAAAAGAATCAACATCTTGTCCAGCTACTGTCAAAGTTAACTTGTACATATTATCTAATTCTTCAGAACCTAATAATTCAGCTGTAAATGGTGGTTGCAACAAATTGTTGTTCACATAATCTAAAGCTTTCTCTTCAGCTTCTGATAAAGTTATTGTATCTCCACTACTTCCTCCACTATTAGAGAATTGGAAACCATTCGTAAATACTGAGAAGATTAGTAAAACAACTAAAATTCCACTGATTGCCTGCCAGGTAGATATACTTTTGAATAAGCTATCTCCATCTTCAGGATCGTCTCCCCATGTTTCAACATTGTTAGGATCACTGGTTGACGAAGCTGCAGATTCAATTTTAACTTCTTCTTTCTTAACTTCCTCTTTAGGCTTCTCAGCATTTTCTTTACTTTCTTTTTTATCTTTTGATTTTTTTTCTGCCATTTTATCTGACTTTTTCTTATTAGGTGACGTTTTTTCCTTTTTCTTAGGAGTTTTCATCTCAATTTCTTCATCATCAATGATCTCCTCTCCAAAGAAAGATTCGTCAATTTCATCTAATTGCTTCTGTTCCATGAACATCACCTCATTAAAGCCTTTTAGTTCAGAACCTGGTTTATAAATTTTTAGATGGTTTACTAGATAATATAACTAGCTTATATAGAATTAATAATTTATTATAGAAACTAGGTACTTCAGACCTTAAAGAACAAAAATATTTATAATTTATATCTTTATCCAGAACTTTTCTTAGCTTTTCCTTTAACAATCTTGGTTACTAACCCATCTTTAATAAAAATTGTTCGATGTGCATACCTTACCAATTCAATGTCATGAGTTACCAAAATGATAGTTTTCTTTTCTTCAGAATGTAATCTTGAGAGCAATTCCATGATTTGTTTACCTGAAGCTGAATCCAAGTTACCAGTAGGTTCATCTGCTAAAATAATCTCTGGGTTGTTAACTAACGCTCGACAAATAGCAACTCTTTGCTGTTGACCACCACTAAGTTCGTTAGGTCGGTGGTTCATTCTTTCACCAAGGCCCACATCAGTTAACAGTTTTTTTGCTCTTCTCAACCTAACTTCTTCAGGTACGTTCTGAAATATTGTTGGGAGAGTTACATTTTCAAGTGCAGTAAGTGTTGGGATTAAGTTAAATTGTTGAAAAATAAACCCAATCTTTCTTCCTCTTATTTGGGCAAGTTCTGATTCAGAATATTTGGAAATATCTTTATTATCTAACAAGATCTGGCCTTTTGATGGTACATCTAGAACACCGACTTGATTCATAAGAGTGGATTTCCCGCTACCAGAAGGACCTACAATTGCTACAAACTCGTTTTTGTTGATCTCTAAGTTAATGCCTTTCAGGACATCTAACGACATTTTTCCCATATGGTAGGTTTTCCAGACGTCCTTAAGTTCAATAATTTCCTTTTTATGTTTCATTTGTTTTTTGATTGAGTTTGTGTAAGTAATTCTTTTCTTCTTTTATTTCTTTTGCATTTGATGTTTACTTATTTGCTTTATTTATCTTACTCATATCATTCATACCTAAGACTATCTACTGGATTTAACTTAGATGCCCTACGAGCTGGCGCTATGCCTGAAATACATCCAACTACAAAGGAAAATAATAATGTTGCCAAAACTAACATCCAGTCAATTTCTATGGAAAGGAATGCTGGGCCAATAAAAATAATAAATAAAAGTTCTACTGCTTTAGCAAAACCAATTCCAATAGCTGCACCTAATATCCCACCACCAAGGCCATAAAATCCAGATTCTATCAAAAATAAGTAAAGCACATGCGAATTCTTTGCTCCAAGGGCTTTCATTACACCAATTTCTTTAGTTCGTTGTAAAACTGCAGTGTACATAGTGTTCATAATACCAACTCCTCCAACTAGCAGAGAAATTCCTGCAATACCAATAAGTACAATTTGAATGATGTCTAATATTACTGAAAACGATTCCATCATTTGTTCTGGTGTCTGAATCATGAAATCTTCTTCACCTTCGTTAAGACCACGATGTTTACGTAACGCTTTCTCAACACTTTTTGCAACTTCGTTAGGATCTTCACCGGGTTGGGTTTGTGCAATGATCATTCCAAGTTCATCATCAGTGTCAAGCAGTTCTGAATAATCATCAAGAGTTATCATAACTGCTTGGTCGTCAGGCGGGGAACCAATCTTTTCGAGGAAACCAATAACTTTAAACTCCTCATCGCTTATAAGAATTTTATCACCCAAATCAACTTCTTTTTCTAAGAACTTTTCTTGAGTATATTGATAACCCAGAACCACTTTATTATTATCGCCATTTTCTAATCTTCGGCCAGTCATAATTTCAAAATTTTGAGTTTCACCAATCAACTCTCTTTCTTCAGGATCTGTTGGAGCACCCCAAATGTAAACATATTTTACAAGGTCGTTATACTCCACACGAACAGTAGAATAAATAAATCCCGCGACTTTTTTTACGCCAAGAGTATCAGAAACTACTTCCAGGTCATCATTAGTTATCTTAATCGCGTCAATAGATAATCCAGCACTCATAGCATCACCTTTAGCAGAAATTAACAGTTTATCTTTACCTAACGATTCAAATTGACTTTCAATGGCATTTTCTAAACCTTGACCTAACGTAATTAAAGAAACTATGGCTGATATTCCTATAAATATGCCTATCAAAGTTAACCAAGATCTCAGTTTTCTTCTACTAATCTCTCTCCAAGGTAATTTGAAATAGTCTTTAATCATTTTTATTTAATTGTTATTCTTTTAATTTTATTATTATTATTATTATTATTATTCTCCATCTATAGCTTTCTGAATCCTACTTACGCAGGGCGTCCACTGGTTTCAACTTTGCAGCTTGTCTGGCTGGGAACATTCCTGACACTGCGCCAATACTAAAAGCAAACAATAACATTCCAATAAGTAATACTGGACTGAACTGTGCTTGAATTAAAACACTTTCGTAATATTGAAATGCAACATACTCAACTGTTTTAGCGATACCATAACCTAAACTAACGCCAATAATTCCCCCTAATAATCCTAAAAATCCTGATTCTATCAAAAATAGTAATAATATATTCTTATTTCTTGCTCCTAGCGCTTTCATAATACCGATTTCTTTTGTTCTCTCATGTACAGAAGTGTACATAGTGTTCATTATTCCAATCCCGCCAACTAACAAAGAAATTGCAGCGATACCTACAAGTACGCCTTGTATCACCATTAAAATATTGTTAAGGGTGTTAAGGATACCTTCTGGAGTCTCAATACCGAAATCTTCTTTCCCTTCTTCAACATCGTGACTTTTACGTAATGCTGCGGAGATTCTTTCACTAACAATATCTATGTCTTCCCCTGCAGAAACTTTTGTTGGGATTATGTCATATTCATCTTCAATGTTAAGAATTTCTCTAAGGCCATTTTCTGGTAATACCATCGTATTATCTTGTTGTGGGTTGCCTGACTTTTTAAGTATACCAACAACTTCAAATTCCTGTCCTTGAATTTCTACAGAATCTCTAATTTCAATAGGATCTTCAAAATAATCTTCGGCTATGTTACTGCCAACCATTACTTTATACTTATCACTCTTATCAATAAGCCGACCATAATCAATTTGATAATCGTTAGCTTCTATTGCTAAATCTATTTCTTCTTTATCGTTAGGAAGAGATATAACATAAGAATATTTGATATCTCCTTTAAATTCAAGTTTAGTCGTTCTTATCAACCTACCAACCACAGTGTCAACCCCTTTGACATCTTCAATCAACTCTTTATCAGATATAGTTAATGGATTTGACACTGCTGTACCTGATGGTCCAAAACTACCTCCTTGTGCACTTATAATTAGTTTGTCAGAACCTAACTTCATAAACTGGCCCTCAATAGCGCCCTGTAACCCTTGCGATAAAGAAACTAATGCTACTACTGCAGCAATACCTATAAAAATGCCAACCATAGTTAGCCAAGAACGTAGCTTTCTCTTTTTAGCACTCTGATAAGCCAGAGTGAAATAATCCTTAATCATGGTGCACTTTCTTCTTTTTTCTTTTCTTAATAAAGTAGAAAACAATTCCTGCTATAACAACTAGAATTAACAGATACCAAGGATTAAACCCACCATTACTAACAAATCCAAACTTTTTCAACTCTTCTTCAGAGTATAAGGTCACGTCAAGGTAAAAATTTTGTTGATATTCTTGGTTGTTAGGGTCTGAATAAGTTAATTTTATTGGTATGTTAACTTCAGTTTTTCCTTCTGCTACATATATGTTAATTTCTTCACTTTCAGTATCATCAGCATCAAGATCCCCAATATAAAAATAATCACTTGTACTTAATAACTGATAGTCAGCAGACTCGATAAGTTCTAATTCTAAACTTTTCACATCACTGATACCGCTGTTAGCTATTTCTAAAGTAACATCACCATATTGGCCATCTTTAATTATGTCTGTTTTCTTTATGTAAGTATTTAAAATTGGGCTTATCCCAATCTGTACTGCTAACCAATCTTCATAATCATATACATTACCATTTTCGTCACTATATGTTATGTTAACTGGAATTTTGTAAAGACCAGTTTCTGCATTTGGTGAGCTAATCACATCAAAATCAAACGTACTTTGATAACCTGTGTTTAATTGAGCAACTCTTCTTTCTGAAGATGTTAAGTAAGGAGCAAAAGGTAAATCATCATCACCAAGCTCTAACTTAAATTTTATATCTTTAAGGAGTGAATCTGCCAAATTTCGTATAGTATATTCCACGTTCAATATTTCTCCTGGAGTGAGAATTTCTGAACTTGTTTCAATCGAACTTATGTCCAGTACAGCATCATGAGTTTCAATTTCTATAGTGAAATCTTCAAATACAATGGATGTATCATCACCCATGTCCAATTCTAAATTAACTGTTGTTTCTTCCTCAACTGCGTCATCATCAACCTTTAAATTAAATTCTACCTCAATTCCTGAACCAGAAGAAGGGACAACACCAATCTTTTTTTCGTCTTCATCACCATAAATTGAGAATGGGTAATCATAAACTAATTTTGCAGTAACATCATTATTAGTCATATCTCCATCATTTTCTATTTTGAATTTCATGTTAACTGTTTGTCCAGGTTCTACTGGGTCTGGACTTTGTGAGATGAAAGTTACACTAAGATCAGAAGAACTAGCGAAAACATTTAAACTAAATAATGAAATAATAATTACTATAAACATTAATAAGAATTTAATCTTTGACTTTACCATCAATAACACCCCATATATCTAACTATCTTAAATAAGAAAATATGAAATATTATAAATCTTTTGCTAAATTTTATGATTATTATTATTATTATAATAATACTTAATCGAATCTAATCTTTTATTACAAAAGTAATTTAAACTGTTGTTGTTACATACACTTACATGAAAATCGCAATTTTAGGTGGAGGGAGTTGGGGTACAGCTCTAGCAATGCACTTCGCTAAGAAAAATTATGAAGTTAAAGTTTGGGAATTTGTAGCTGAACAAGCACAAAAGATGCAAAATGAACGTACATGTCCACTCTTGCCCGAAATTAAACTTCCTGAAAATATTAAAGTATCTTCAAAGATGGAAAATGTACTTCTTAACGCCGAACTAGTTCTTGTAGCAGTACCTTCAGATCATGTAGAAAAAACTGTAGACAATGCTGCGTCTTTATTAGTTGATCAACCAATAATAATCTGTTCAAAAGGTTTTGCCAGTAATTTACGTTTACTTAGTAATGTTGTCAAGGAGAAAGTAAAAGGTGAAGTTTATTGTTTATATGGTCCGACACATGCCGAAGAAGTTTGTAAAGGTGTTATAAGTGGAATTGTTCTTGCTGGAGGTCCTGGCCGAGAAGAACTTAAACCGATTATTGAAAGTAATTATCTTCATGTTGATCTAACTGATGATTTTGTAGGGGTCCAAGTTGCTGCCGCGTTAAAAAATATTCTTGCAATTTATTTAGGTCTAGCAGATGGTTTAGGATTGGGCGACAATACTAAAGCATATCTTATTACTCATGGTTTAGCGGAGATAAAAGATGTTGGTCTGGCTTGGGGTGCTAAAGAAGACACATTTTATGGTTTGGCAGGACTTGGCGATGTTATTGTAACTTGTAACAGCAAACATTCTCGTAATAGGCATGTTGGCGAACAATTAGCTAAAGGATTATCTTTAGAAGAAATTACTGACGAAATGAAAATGGTAGCAGAAGGAGTAAATACCCTGAAAACTGCGATTAAGTTGCGGGAAAGGTTTGCTTTAAAATTACCTTTAATATCTGCATTGCACGAAGTTCTGTTTGAAGGGAAAGATCCTAAAGAAATAATAACAAAATTTTGATTAAAGCTAATATGGGAAAACAGAAAAACTTAAACAAAAATTTATTTTTTATTCCTTTTTTACAAATTTTTCTAACTCTTTTTCATCAAAACCAATCAGAACTTTTTCATTAAATTCAAACACGGGCACTGCTAACTGTCCAGAAATTCTTACCATTTCTTCTCTAAATTCATCTTCTTCAGCTATATCTTGTTCAATAAATTCAATTTTGTTCTTTTTCAGCCAATCTCTTGCTTTATGGCAATAATGGCAGTCTGGTCGAATAAATATTTTTAATGTCATTTTTTAATATAATTTTATTTGGTTAAACTTTCTTTATTTTGACTAACTGTAATTAACTTTTATATAAACTTTTTCTATTAACTTCACATGATTTTATCTTCAAGCTATCGGTTTGTAAACAAATTTTCCTTCTTTTGTCATCAAACCACCTTCTAACTCTTTCCCATCAGCTACTTTCAACACAAATGGCCATAACATTCGACTTAAACAAACAGAAGAATCGTATGCCATTGCAGATGGAAGATTATCTACACAAAAATGTGTTATCTCTTTGTCTTTACTAGTTTTTACTATGTATGTTGGGTTATCCCAAGTGGTCGGTTGACAACTTTGTACTCCTCCTGCCGCATCACAAGATATGTCAACAATAAGACTATGATTTTTCATTAATTCTAAATCTTGATTGTCAATAATTCTGGACTGTCCTGGCTGCCAGACAATAGCATTAACAAAGAGATCAATTTCTGACAAATATTTCCAAATATAAGTAAAATCTTTACCTAATATTTTTGTTCTAACAGTATCTTCTTCTCTTAAAACTAAGGGTGGATGACTTAACTGTGCCAGAACTTCCTGACAACCTTTAGAAACTTTACCATATCCTGCTACACAAACTTTCGCTTTAAAATCTCTCGGGTTTATGTCACGTAATGCTAAATAAGCCTCAACTTTGTTTTGGTAATCCCAAATGGGTTTAATATTTTGGAATGGGTTGACAAAATTTTGTTTTTCTAAGAGTTTTCCATATGATCTAAGACCTTCAAACATACCCACAATCCCTGCTTCAAACCCTAAACTGACTAGTCTGTGTTTAGTAACTGGATCACGAATTTCTTCAGACGCGTAACTAGTAATATTTTTTTCAAGAAGTGCTTTAAGTAAAGTTGGATTTTGATTTTTTTCTATGTGAAGGTAACCAATAAGTATTTGATTTTCTCTCAAAGATTCTATTGGCGGCTCTTTAACTCTAACAATTAATTGTTGTTGATAAACTTCGTCGGCATTTACTATTTTAGCTCCACCTTTTTCATACTTTTCGTTAGGGAAACCTGCAACAAGCCCAGCATTATTTTCTACAAAAACTTTGTGCCCAGCATTTACCAACTGTTTAACATGTTCAGGTATCAGGGCAACTCTATTTTCCTTAATTTTAGTTTCTTTTACTAAGCCAATGTTCATAACATCTTTAGAACAGTATTACTTTATATTGTTTTCTTAACAGAACAACTCACATTGCTTTTTTGCGCATGACGAAATCGAGTCACTTCGGCTTTGCCTACTGTCCTCATTTCATTTGGGACTTTCTTAACCAGAAAGCTTCGTGACTTCACTCTTCTCGCTTCGCTCGAATCACGAAGAACCCACAAACCACTGTCAGCAATAACAACGCTATCGCGTAATCGCTAAACTCTGGCACTGCTGGATCTGGCTCTTCCGCCGCTTCTTCAAGAATCACCATAGTATCTGACCACATAGTGACACCATCTTGAGTGCCTTCATTTGGGGTTACTGTGGCATTCCAATCATCATCTATGCTTGTTTCTTGACTGACTATAAAATTTGTTTTATTTTCAGCTATGGTAACTATTTGTTCATCTGATAGGGCAACTCCTTTGTAAATTCTGTATTCGTCCAAGTATCCATTAAAATAATAAGTCAAATACCTACCTACCCAAGGCCGATTATCTCCAAAGTCTATGTCCCATTGAGTTACAGTATTATCATGAAATACTCCATCTAACGCAGCTCTGATCTTAGTCCCATTTCCAACAACAGCTATATGGTGCCATTCACCTGATGGGATAATAAAATAGGTTTGTTCAGGGGTACCACTTCCATGAAAAACTTCAAGCCGCCCATCTGGACTACTTGATTGTCTTATGTAAAGCATGATTCCATCATTATTCTGGTACCTACCAAATACATTGGTGTCAGTATAACTGTTAATATAAATCCAAAATTCGATTGTAAATGGCTCTGTCCCAAAACTAAAGTTCCCTTGAGACAAATTTATGTAATCATCACCATCAAAACTGTAAGTTCCCCAACTGTCATAACCACTATTATTATTCCAAGTTGCTCCATAAATGTCAACACTATTATCATTTCCAGAATAGTCACTAGCATTGTTTGTACCGTCTGCTTCAAAAGGCATATTTAATAATGTTAAAGAAGTTCCATTTTTATACCAGTTGTAAGTTAATTTTACTGATGCATTATTGTCCTGATCTGTAGTTATAGTTAAATTTTCGTCAGTAGTATTGGTTGCTGAGCTAGAAGTTAATGTTATTGTGGTTAATGAGGGTGCTGCTAATACTATTATTGTGAAAATTAACAGCATAATACTTATTATACTCATATTTTTTATGTTTAATAACTTTTTAACCATTGCCTTAATCTCATCTAAATTCCTTTTCTACGCATCGCGAAGAATCCACCAACTACTGTTAGCAATAACAATGCAATTGCATAATCGCTGAACTCTGGAACTGCTGGCGTAACATCTGCAACACCAATAGTTATAGTATTAGAACTCTTTGCAATACCATCTTGACTGCCATCGTTAGGTGTCATATTAGCATACCAAGTTTCATCTAAAACTGTTTCCTGGCTAACAATTAAGTCAGTTCTATTTTGGTATAATACCTTAATTTGGTCTGCTGAAAGTCCTTCATAAAAAACATAAACATCATCAAGTTTCCCTTCAAAGTATAACTGATAATCTGTGTTATTCCCAGAACAACCAATTGTTAATGGGAAGTCGCTAGTAGATATATTTCCATATAACCGATCATAACTGACGTCAACTTCTCCATTAATGTACAATGTCATATCAGAACCATTATATGTGTAAGCTAAATGGACCCATTCGTCTGCTGGCCAAGAATTTACTGATGTACTAAATGCAGAATATGATGTGCTACCACCATAGGGTTCTAATATAGATTCGTTAGTGGAATTAAACCATAATCTAGATGCATTGTTATCAGCATCAAAAATAAATTGAAACGAACCTTCAGTAGGCGTTTGATGATAATAAGATTTTGATACTACCCTCATCCAAGCAGTGTCACTTTCTCTGTATGCCCATGCAGCAATAGTAAGTTCATCTGTATCATGCGAACTATCATCTCCCATGTCAATACAATCATTGTTACCATCAAATTCATAAGCACCCCAACCATCATAACCACCAGTAGCGTTCCAGGTTGCACTAGAAACAATACCTTCGTTCTCATAACCAGAATAATCGTTAGTCAAGGAGCTGTTACTTCCCCCTTCAAAAGGCATATTCAAGAAAGTTAAGGATGAACTGTTTCTGTACCAGTTAATTATGTTCTTTACAGAATCACCATCTGGGTCAGAAGTAGAAACATTGTAAACAGTAAGATTATCTGCAGCTAAATTGTTTCCTGATGTAGAATTTAACAATGGCGTTCCTTGAGTTGGTGGATCTCCACTTAAGATTTCTAAAAATTCTCCCTCATACACTGCTAAGGTGGTGATGATATTACCTAATATATTTATTGGATTCACATAATCCCTAAACTCAATATCGTCAGAAACTAAAAGTAATGATGCTAAAAAAGTTATTAGAAAAACCATGGAAACTTCAATAACAACTAATCCAAAACTTTTACTTTTATATCTCCTCTTTTTATTTTTTACTGACATCTACAGCAATTAGCTATTTTTTTATTATTTATAAATGTTTATTATTATTATTATTATAAATGATTACAATCAATTTTACCCTAATTATCAAGCAAAATTTAAATAGGTAAATTTGTTTTCTAACTAATAATGGTTTCAAAAAGGGTGATGAGTGCGATTAACTTTTCTTTAGCTTTAATTTCATTCCTTTTAATTTTAAACCTATTTGGCGTAACTTTACCTAACTTAGGTTATACCTTATTTGATAAAGTTGATACTAGTGAAGAAGTTTGTTTCACTGCTTGGCAAGATAATTATAATGAACTTAACATGAACTTATGTTGCCATGATGTTAGAAAGCAATTGGTTTGTGAAAATCATGTAAATGAAATTGATGGGATAAGAACAGACATTCTTTGTTATACTGGCGAAACTACTGTTAAACATTATTTGAACAGTAAGGCTTACCGAGAGTGTACTAATTATTATGATTGAAAGTTATCATTAAAATCCATAAAAACTAAATGAGAAAAACAAAGAAAGTGGGAAAAGTAAAAAGTAAATCTATTAGTATACCCAGACATATGAAAAAAGAGTGGAAACTATTCTACGTTCTGTTACTTATCACTTTGTTACTTGGTACACTTAACGTTGCTCAAGCTAAAGGGTATTTTGTTCCAAACTTATCTGATCTTTGGTCAGATAATGTTGATGAAGAAAATGTTATCCATCTTGATAATCTAACATTAGAACAGAAAATAGCACAAATGGTGATTACTCATGGTGGTACCCACAATAGAGAAGCATGGCAAAGGATGCAGTTAGGTGGCATACACCTTTTTGCTATGGAATCAGAAGAGTTGTTTACTTATGTTATTAACGATTTTCAGGAAGGGATGACTATCCCTTTCTTTGTAACTGCAGATTTGGAAGGGTGCTGGAACCCTTTTGCCAATTTTTATGATTCAGTTTCGGTAAGCGACATTAATTCTACTGAAGATGCATATCAAAAAGGTTTAGTTGACGGTGAACTTCTTTCAAGAATGGGTTTTACTATAAATTTTGCTCCAGTTGTTGATCTGGATGATAAAATTTGGGGTTGTCGAAGTTTCCCTGGCGATGAACAAAGAATTAGTGAACTTGCAGAATCGTACATTTTCGGCATTCAGGAACAAGGTCTTATCGCTACTGCGAAACACTATCCTGGTAAAACTTTAGTTGTATTAGATCCGCACCAAGAATTGGTAGTGGCAGAAATTGAATCAGAAGATTTGTATCCTTACGAATATTTGTCTACTGGTGATAGAGTTCGTTCGTTCATGGTAAGCCATATCATAGCTTTTGGTGATGTTCATTCTCAAGGAATTCCTTCAGTAGTTTCTTCTGACATTATTGGACCTTTGAAAGAAGATTATTCCGGTTTGATAATCTCTGATGATACTATGATGTTAGGTTTACGTAACTTTTATGATGATGTTGACCAATTGTATGTTGACGTATTTGCTGCTGGTAACGATTTGGTAATTAATTTTGATGAAGACCCTAACGAGATTTATCGGATGATTACTGTAGTAGAAGAAGCAGTTAATCGTGGCGAAATTAGTGAAGAGCAGATTGATAATTCTGTTAGGAAGATTTTAACTGCTAAGGGTTTTGTGGTTAAATAGAACTTTTTCTAAATTTTAATAAACAATTAATCTGGGGAAGAACCTAAACTTTTTATTTTGTCTGAAGGAGTAAATTTTATATTTTTCTTTAATTTATAATCTGCTTTTTTATTTTCAATTTCAACAAAAGATCCTGGGTTTAGCGCTTGCCACCTCAGATCACTTAAACTTGTTAATTTTTCTGAACTTACAACTACTAAATCCTTGCTAGTACCTAACTGCATTTGGTAATATTTTGGTCGAAGGTTTTCTTTAACTGTAACATAAGATTTATTTGGTGTGACAAAAATTAAATTTGTGCCTTTACAATCATTGTTTCTTCGTAAAACATTTTTCATTGAAGTAAAAGGATCATTATTTTCTAATTCTGTAAGAACAGCGTAAAACAATTTTTCTGAATCGGTTTTACCTTGTAATTGGTATTTAGCTGAAAAATGAATGTCTCCTTTCATACTACCATTATGGCAGAAAACAAATTTTCCTCTTTTGTAATCATTGTAAATAAAAGGGTGAGTATTTTCTGGCTTGTTTGTTCCTTGAGTAGCTCTTCTAGCATGAATAATTGCCAATCTTGTTTTTACTTTTTGTAACTGTTTTATTTTTGGATCCATGAAAATTGGTCCAGTAGATTTGTGCATTATCCAGTTATTTTTATTATCTAAATATGCAATACCCCAACCATCGCTATGTAAAAATTCTCTATCATTTCTGTTAAACTCGTGCTTTTTAGTCTCGTCACGAGACATTTTAATTATTCCATTGAACAATTTAGCCAAATCTACATTTCCTGATGCTATTAACATTCGACACATTTTATTTAGAAAACAGAACCATTTTGTGGTTTCTATATTTTTTTGTTTCTAGGGTTTGGAAAGCTTCTTCCATAACTTTTTCTGGTACAGAAAGTGTTCCTAACTTTGGATCTACAATTTGGTAATGGTTGTTTTGGTAGTTGTAAACCACGATATAATTAGAAGTATTCCTTTTTTCGTTTCTGATAGGTTTGGTATTAATTCTTAGCAAAATAATGTTATTTTTTAATTCTTTTTTGACATTTTCTAAAGTTGTGCTCTTTTGAACAATTTCAATACTTTTATCTTTAGCTTTTTTTAGATTAAGTTTGGCGGAGAAATCTGCTTGTTCAATATCTTGCTTAGTATATCTATAAAATCTATAATCTGGAAAATCGTATTTGGTGTTCTCTACAACAATTTTTGGGTTAAGTCCTTGTTCATGTGCATAACTTGCTAAGCCGTATACTGATGACGCTCTGGTTGGCAGATTAACTGTGGCTTTCCAGATCTTGAACTCGTTTTCCTTGCTAGGCTTAGTTTTTTTAGTATTATGTAGAACAGTTAGCAATGCTGAAGCTGCGCAGGTGAACGATGTAGTTTGTAGGTACGGTTGCATTTTTATTGTTAGTGAGTATGTCTATTAATATTTATTTCTTTTCATCAATTTCTAAAAGAGTATTAATTCTTTTATCAACAATTTTTCCCTTATCAACCACAGTAGCATTGTCAAGCATATAAGCTTTTTCTTCTTTTATTATTTTATCAATGAAAGGTGCCAAACTTTCACTAATTGTTTCTGAAGAATCTAATGCCCAATAGCTTGGCGCATGACTATTATTGTAAACAATAATCGGATTAAATCTACCTAATTTATAAAATGGAGAAATTATTGGGTGTGGTATGCTTCCTTCTACACCATCACTAGTGACATCAATGAACAAAGACCCTTCTTGCATCTCTTGTAAATCTTCTAATGAAATGTAATTTCCAAAGGCAGGATCATAATACCAACAATTAATTACAACATCAAATTCATGAATTCTTGATTTGAATGTTTTAAGAATGAACTTAAATTGTTCTGGCCCAACTTCATCTAAATTTTCTAGTATATTAGTTCCGAATGTTTCATAATTGGCGCCTTCTTCATTAAGTCTCGCAAAAACACCTTGAGCTACTCTACCATTTCCAAGTACAGCAATCTTAACCTTTTTAGGTGACGCTTTAGCAAAAGGTAATCCTTGTGTTGTTGCAATATAACCCGCATACCATCTGTTTTTTTCAAAAGCATATTCTTTATTTGGACCATACATATTTTCCCAAGCAATTGCAGTCATATTGTTTTTTAGGACCGCTTCAGAAATTTTCTTTTTTTCTGCTAAGTATAACCAACCCATAATTATTTGATTTGGTTTAAAGAATTCAATATCATCAATCCAAGGTTTTGGAATACAAAGGACTTCTTTATTGTATGCTTCAATTCTAGAAACGACGTTTGCTCCAACTTCTATATATTCAGAATCATTAACGCCTAAATGTTTGGCATAATCTTTCTCAAAGAACAATTTTTCAGGATTATTCACATGACTCTGAATATCTTTTGGTAGAAGTGCTACTCGAGCTTCTTCTGGCATACTAGTTTTAACAAATCCCACCTCTTTCATTTTAAAGTTATTCTTCCAACAATTGTCTTATCCTTTGATCTATTATTTCTCCTTCCTTTAAAATTGTTGCTCTTTCTAATACTGGATTTGTTCTTTCGTTAATAATATCATCAAGATGTGGTGCAAGATCTTCACTCATTGTTTCTGATACCTCTAAGGGCCACATTGTTGGAGTATGATTATTGTTGTAAACCAAAACTCTATTGTGTCTGCCTAACCAGAAGAATGGAGATATTGCCGGATGTGGTTCGCAGCCTTCAATCCCATCAGAACAAGCATCAATTAATAATGCTTCATTTTTCATTTCTTGTAAATCTCTCAATGTTAATAGATAACCTTTTGTCGGGTCGTAATAACCACAGCTTATAACAACGTCAAAGGTAGATAATAATGATCTGAATCTTTCTTGTCCATTTCTACCAAATGTTTCAAAATTTTCTCCTTCAACTAAACCTTCTTCTTCTAATCTCTTAATTGCACCCCTAGCTACTCTTCCATTCTTTGTACCTAACACACCAATGTTTAACCTTTTTGGAGATGCATAAGCGAAAGGTAAAGCTTGAGTTACTCCAATATAACCTGCAAACCATCTATTTCTTTCAAAAGTATAATTTTTATCTGCATCGTACATGTCTTGCCAACCAATTACTGTCATTTCTTTATCAATAGTTGCCCTAGCTAAATCTTTCTTTTCTGCAAGGTAAAACCAACCCATTGCAACTTGCCCTGGTTTAAAATCTTCTAAGTCGTCAATCCAGGGTTTTGGAACACATACTGCTCCTTTGTCATAAGCTTCAGTTCGAGATACTATCTTGGCCCCACTTTTTTGGTATTGGTCATCATCAATGCCAAGATGCCTTGCATATCCTTGTTCAATAAATGTCCTTTCTGGGTGGCTGAGTTGAGATATTTCTTTTGGTAAAATTGCAACTCTTGTTTCTTCAGGCATACTTGTTCTTATAAAACCGACTTCTGCCATTTTTAATTTCCTCTAAATCTTTTTTCATTAAATAACATTTAATTATCCTCATAAACAAATTTCTTTCCTTCGTAGTTTCTAAAATGGTACCTATCACCTTCTACTTTCTCTAAATATTCTGGAAGAATTGGTATTTTTCCACCACCACCTTCAATGTCAATGATTACGTGTGGTACTGCCATACCAGAAGTCCATCCCCGAATTCCTCTAATCATGTCTAACCCTTGGTTAATACTGGTAGCTAAATGTTTAGTTCCTCTAACATTATCTGGTATATAAACATAATATGGTTTAACCCTCATACTTAGAAGTTTTTGTACTAACTCTTTCATTACAGCTGGATCATCGTTAACTCCTTTTAGCAACACTGACTGGTTTCCTAATGGGATGCCTGCATCTGCTAACATTCCACAAGCTTTTCTGGATTCTTCAGTTATTTCGTAAGGGTTATTGAAGTGAGTATTTACATAAATTGGGTGATATTTTTTCAACATATCACATAATTCTGGAGTTACCCTTTGTGGTAATACGCAAGGAACTCTTGTCCCAATTCTAATAATTTCAACATGATCAATGTCTCGAACTTCTCTAATGTAACTTTCTAACTTATTATCAGAAAGCATTAATGGATCTCCACCAGATAATACCACATCTCTTATTTCTTCATGCTCTTTAATGTATGATACTGCCTTTTCAAAATTTTCTGGTGTGATAGAATCATATTTCATTCCTACTTTTCTCTTACGAGTGCAGAACCTACAATACATTGCACAAGTATTAGAAACTAATAATAACACTCGGTCAGGATATCTATGGGTTAGCCCAGGAATTCCTGATTTGTCAGATTCTTCGTGAAGGGGATCATCAATTCCTCTAGTATTACTTATCTCTTCTAAATTTGGCACACTTTGTTGCCACACCCCATCTCCTTGATTTTGAATCAAGTCCATGTAATATTGATTAATTCGCATAGGGTATGTTTCTACAACTCTTTTTAATTTATCAACATCAACGTCAAATAAATTAGCAAGTTCGTCAGGTCTGGTAATGCTTTCTGCAACTAATTTTTTCCAATTATCCATTTTTGATTTTTTTTATTAAAGTATGTTTTGGTAACTTTTCGGAATATGCCCTACTATCAATTAACTCCTTCCTCCAAAGACCTAACATGCATATCTCTGGCAAACAAAATGCCTTGAGCAGATTGCTCTGGGTTAAAATTATGGCCTTGGTAACCTAGACTTCGCATATGGTCCATGATTAGGTTGGCGGGGTTTTTTCTTGTCTGTAACATTTTTCTAATTGGTGCCAAGTAAATTTGATCTTCCTTAGGTAAGCCCATTTCAGCAATTCGTAATGCTTGTGTCAAATAACCTTTGATCATATCTGATTTCAAACCATATCTTGTAGCCTGATGTTCCATGACATTAAGTGTGTGGAGATTAGGTAAAACAAATTTTTTATCTCCGAATTTGTATTCTCCATAATTGTTAGCAATTTTCATTTCAACATTATTACAAATCACGTAATCATTACATCCTTTATACAATGCAATAGCTGCAAGAGAAACATCTAAGGGACAAGCGTCAAAACTTCTATTTTCTAAAGTTCCTGTTTCTCCAAAATTTTCTCCATCTCTTTTTCTTATAGCATGATAGCCTGTATTGTCTGGTTGGAATAATTCCATGTATTCCTTGATACTTATTCCTTCCTTCATGCAGATTAAACCCCATTCCAAAAACCTCATGGTATTTTGTAAGTCAATACTTTTTGTAGAGTCCGGATAATCTTGTACTTTTGCGTGTAATGGAAAATTTTTGAAACCTCGATCTCTAACCAATCCAATTCTGTGGTTATTTAATGAGTTAATTCCTTCATGGTTTATTGGTGATGTTGATGTTATTGCATATGATAATGGATCAAGTGCTTGTAAAAGCCAATATTGTTCTAAAACTTTTTCAGGATGTTGAGATATGTGTAAGTGGACACCCGATACTTTCCTTATTTCATCAAGACATTGTTCACCAAGAATTTTTTCATATATTGGTGCTCTTGGATGATCTCTTGGAATAGCAACACCTGCACCATACTCACTTACTGGCACTGCTAATACTCCATGATCTGTACAGATTTGTTCTAATTTTGTCGATTTTCTTCTGACATCTTCATCTAATTCAGCTACGCTACTCGCTACTCCTGAATTTATTTCTACCATTGCAAGAGTGGCTTCTTTAGTTATGAAACCTGAGTTTCTAGGATCTTTAAGGATTTTATCAGCAATATTCACTAAGCCTCCGTCTAGTCCTATTAGAAGATATTCTACTTCCTCCCCAATTGTTGATCCAATTCCCGCTCTTATTGTAGAATTTACCATACTAACGCCTCTTTTGATATCAAAAGAATTGATTTATTTAAACTTTTCGCCATTCTAATTGCTATTTGTCTGTTTTTTCTCATTTTTTGGTCATTTTTATCAATTTTAACAAATTTCCAGCACACTTAGTTATGTTTTATCACTTTTCTGGCCATTTTTTGGTCTTTTTCTTTTTTTAACACCAAAAACCACCTTATTTACTAATCAAACTTCACAATGAAAATATCTCTTTGTTTAATGAAGTTTTCACATCAAGATTATCATTTTAAATCTTAATATTACTACAATCCCACTTCAGAAAGCACCTCATTTAAAACATTTTCGTTCTTCTAACACTAAATCACCCAAAATCTTTTTAAATAGACCCCTAATCTAAGTGCTAAGTTCGGGTATCTATATAATAACCACGAGGTTTTAGCTTCATAAAATGGCAAAAAAGGATAAGAAAAAAATTAGTAAAATCAAAGTTAAGAAAAAATTATGGTTTAAAGTAGTATCACCTACAATTTTTGGTATGAAAGAAATTGGCGAATCTTACTTGAGTAACGCAGAAAAAGCTGTTGGTCGAGTAATGAAAGTTAATTTGAGGAATCTTACTGGTTCAATGCGTGACCAGAACGTTTACATCAGTCTAAAAATAAGTGGTGTTAAAGGTCAAACTTTACAAACTCAATCAGTAGGTTATGAACTTGTTCCTATTTATGTTAAAAGAGCAGTTAGAAAGAAAACATCTCGAGTAGATGACGTTTTAGATTTCAAAACTAAAGATGGTAAAGAAGTCAAGTTAAAGGCTTTAATCATGGCGTTAAACAGAATCCCTAAATCTACTGCTACTGAAATCAGAAAAGCAGTTCAAAATGAACTTAACGAAGAAATATCTAGGGGAAATTTTGAAAGTTTTTTAACAAACATTGTTAATTTCAGAATTCAGTTAGGACTTAAGAAAAAACTTACTAAGATTTATCCAGTAAGAGAAGTTATGATTCGTTCAGCAAAATTAACTGACTTGAAAGAAAAAAATGTTGTTGTAGATGAAAGTAAAGAAGCAGCTCCAGAAGTAAAAGAAGAAAAACCTGTTACTGAAAAACCGGCTATCAAAGAAGCAGAAAAAGTTTCTGTTAAAGAAACTGAAGCTCCTAAAGCTGAAGAAGTTGTTGAAGAGAAAAAAGAATCTACAGAAGAGGCTCCAGCTGAAGAAAAAAAGGAAGCTGTTGAGGAAACTGAAAAAACAACAGAAGAATCTGAAACAAAGGAAAATTAATTTTTTCCATTTTTTTCCATTCATCAAAAAAGATGAAATTTCTAACTTTTGCGGACCTGCATGGTGATACCTCTTTACTAAATAAACTTATCAAACGAGCTAAAGAAGACGATATTGACTTTGTTTTAGTAGCAGGAGATTTTACTTCTTTTGAACGTAGTATGCGTGCTATGTTAAAGAAACTTGATTCTATCAATAAACCTGTTTATCTCATTCCTGGTAACCATGAAGAAGGTCAAAGTTATGAAAAGATGGTTGGGGATTATCCTAACTGTAAAGATGTTCATAAAGATATAATTGAAGTTGAAGATTATGTTATTTTATGTTATGGTGGTGATGGTTTTTCTGCAACTGACGCTAACTTCAGGAAAATATCTCGTGACTGGTACGGCAAACATAAAGATAAAAAAGTTGTTCTCATGACCCATGGCCCACCTTATGGTACCAAAATTGATCTTGTTAATGATCGGTATGTTGGTAACAAAGATTACAGAAAATTTATTGAAAGAATCAAACCCAAACTAGTAATTTGTGGCCATATCCACGAAACGTTTAACGTAATAGACTCTATTGGTGAAGCTAAGATTGTTAACCCTGGCTGGGATGGTATGGTAATAGAATTGAATTAAGCTGCTAGTGCTTTTTGATACTTTTTGGCAGCATCTTGATTTCTTTGTTTAAGCCCTTTCTCCAAAGTACTTACTTTAGATAAATACGTTTGATCGATGGCAGCTTTCCTGTTAACCATAGTTGCCGTATTCTTGCCCAAATTTTCTTGTTCTTTTTGATGTGTTACTTGATTTTTGGCAAGGAGTTCTTCATCATGTTTAATCAGTTCTTTAATTTCTTCATTAGCGGCAATAGTTTTCTTCTCAATCTCTTGATCAACTGCAGCTAAATATTTGATAACTTTTTCTTTATAATCTATCAATGCTTCGTTTTTCCGAATAGTTTTACTTAAACTTTTCAGACTACCACTAACATCTTCAGTAAACACGACAGATATCAATTGAATTACTGCAATAGTTCCTTCTTCAACAGCTTTCTCAGATTCTTCTAAACTAGACAACATTAATATGTAATTTGCCATGTTCTTTTCAGTCAAATAATAGCTGGAAATAAGTAATGGGAGAACATTTTCAAACTCTAAATCAGACTTAATCAATTCTCCATAATCTAAAAAATATTTATTAAGCTTATCTGAAACTGATAAAATTGAACCATGAATTTTGTTGCCATCTTTAAACCCTTCAATACTTTTAGATAAGGATTCTTGCTTTCTAACAAACTTATCAAATCTCCTTTTAATGGTCTTCTCTCTTTTTTCTAGTTTACGTTGATGTTTGCTAAGAATTTCTCTTACGCCCTTAAACAGTTTTGCTCTAAATTCTTTAAGCTTTCCAATTTCTTTGTTAATTTCTTCAAAAGTTGCCTTTAATGTTTCGTTAAGATTATTTAGTTGTTTAGCATTCTTTTCAAGAATCACAATTTCTTTTTCTAACTGAGCAATAAGGTTAGGGTCAGCACCACTACCTTTGTCTTTTTCACTTTTGATTTGACGCTTTTTTGCGTTAATCATCTCTTTTAAAGCAGTTAACTCTTTTTCAAAAGATTTTCTTTCTTTCTTCCTCATGTTATTAAGCCTATTTAAACTCTTTCTAAGTTCTTGAATCATCAATTTTAAATGCTTAAAATGAATTTTGTTATTTTTAATGATATTCTTGTGAGCAGAATCTTTACTTTTTTCGTATTTGACCTGATCCATAATTAAAATGTTAAGTCCTTCAAACTTTTTGTAAAAAAATCTTGCAGTAAGTTGATCTATCTTACTAAACTTGTTTATTGATTTAAGACTTTTATTTAATGCAATAATTTTAATTTCTTCTTGTTCTTCTACAGTTTCAGCAGCTTTAATTTCTTTAATACTTTCGACTATATCATCTGTAGCGCCATTTATCGATGCTACTGCTGCAGTCAATGTTTCTTCCTCTTCAGTAATCTCTTCTTCTGCTTTTTCTTCTGCTTCAACTGCCTTTTCAGCTTTTTTAAGAACTTTTTTTGCTTTTTTAACTGTTGGATCCTTTTTTCCAGAATCTGCTTCTTCAGTAGCAGCTTCTTTATTTTCTTGGTTTTCTGCTTCACCTAATTCTAATTGTTCTTCTGCTTTATTTTTACGTTGTTGTCGCTTAGTAATTTGTAAATTTACTCTTAATTTTCTTGATGTTCCTCCTCCTCTATTAATCTCACTTCTTTCTGCATGGCCTTCCCTTAAGCCTAATGCATACCTCAAAATAAAATATAAGAATGCCACTCCAACTAAACCTTTAAGACTTTGAACTAGAATTGACCCATCAAAACTAAAAATTGAACTTTTTATTGAACCTAAAATAGACATCTTTTCCCCTTTTTAATTATAATTAGTTAAATACTTATTTAGAGTTATTTAAATTTTCCTAAGAATCAAGACATTTGACCTAATAAAAATATGTGAAAAAGATTAACTTGAACTAACAAAAACTTTCTTAACGTTAACAGCCAGGCCTTTCTTCAAAGTATTTACTTCTACTGCTGACATTAATGTTTCACCTATTGCTACGAGTTCACCTTTCAAAGTAAGAATTGCTAAAGGTTCTCCTTTCTTAAAATTCTCTAACTTACTAATGCCTGGTGCTCCCAAATCTCTTCCATTACTTAAACTTTTAATTGTAGTGTCTAAAATCCAACATTTTTTTAGATGTTTAAGCGCATTTTCAATTGGTTGAATACAGTATCGTAAGTATTTATCGTTATTTTCTTCTTTCCAGTAATGTACTGCATCTTGAAGATCGTTGAGTGTTACCAGATTATCATTTTCATCAAATGGTCCCGCAGCAGTTCTTCTTAACTCTGCCATATGTGCACCAACTTCCAATGATTTACCTAAATCATGGCACAATTTTCTAATATATGTTCCTGCTTGACATTTTACCCGAAACAAAACATCTTGCCCACCAATTTCAAGAATTTCAAAATTATAAATCTCTCTTACACGTTCTTCTCGTTTAACTGCACTTTTTACAGGTGGCAATTGTTTAATCTTACCGATAAACTCTTGTACTTTTTCTAACAATTTTTCCTTATCAACTTCTTTATGCAAATGCATAATGCCCACATACTCTTTTGGCGCGGTTAAAAAGAATTGGGTGATTCTAGTGGCGTTACCTAACGCAATTGGCTGAACACCAGTAACTGCTGGATCAAGCGTACCTGAATGACCTGCTTTTTTAATGTTAAGAATTTTTTGGACATAATCAGAAACCTGATGGCTGCTAGGACCTTTAACTTTATCAATGTTAACAATTCCATAATTAACTAGATCTTCTGTAGAACGTTCTTCAGGCTTCTTACCAAAAGTACCTTCACTTTCTTTAATCAGGAATGTTTGTCCAATATTCATCTTTTACAGGCTTGATTTTAGTTTCCATTTTTTCAAGGAATTTTAAAGTTCTTTCTTCGAGTAATAAGTTTAACTCATGAAATAGTCTAACCATTTTCTTATCATCAATTTTTCTTTTCAGGTTATAGAAAGAAAACTGGGTCATTTTTTTAACTTTTTCTGTTAAGGGTAATGTTCTACCTGCTTTCAAGTTCAAGAAAAATCTTAAATTTAACCAGTTCTGGGCAGTTGTTTCCACACTATGAAAGTTTTTTACAAAATTTTTTAGATGTCTATTTTTTAAAATTTTATGAATTTTTTTGTTTTTCTTTTCACTTAATTCATGGAAAGATGAAAATGCAGTAATAACATGTTTTGTTCTAGGATTTCTCATTGCACGAAGGATTTTCGGTATCAAATGGGGATCTCTCTTTACTAAAATACTGTCAACAGAAAATTCTGTTAAGTGGTGAAGAACTTCGTTATCAATTTTACCTAAAGTTTTTCTGTATCTTTTAGCAATTTTATAAACATCTTTCTTATTTTCTTCAATAAAACCTTCCCAACCATGAAAGTAATGATCTAATCCTGAAGGATTTTCTCCATGAAGTACAACCCCTAAAGCAGTAAGTTTTCTTAACCTTGTCTTTCCTCTATTAAAGAAATCTTTACCTTTAGTATGTGTCCGATGATATTGTATTAAACCAGTAAGGTGTACATCTGGCAATACCCCACCTATAATTAGATGATCTTGTTCTTCAATATTTAGCTTATGCTCTTCCATTAATTTAAGAGCAAAATAGCTATGTGTTACAAAGTTTGCCATGATGGTGAATTTACTAGCTGTTTTTAATAACTTTTCGCTATTTTCCAAGTGAATTGACTACTTTTTGGTGTTGACAGTAGTTTGTTTTAATAATCTAAAATTTTAAATAATCTATAACTATGCCTTAATTTATGGGAATTCGAGGAGGAGTATTAATTACCAGGAGAAATGATCAAGAGTCAGATTTAGCAAGAGCATTACTTAAAGATAGAGAAGTTAAATTTCAAGAAATTGATGCAGAAGATATTAGAAACTTGAGATATACGCCTCCTTATCTATCTGTTCCTCTTAGTGGTAGGTTATATCAAGGTATTAGTGCAATTGTTTATGCAACAGATATAGAACCAAGTTTGTAAATATAACTTAAATTTTAGAATAAAAACTAATAATTAACTACTCTTTTCTTCAGCAGGCTTTTTCTCTGCTTTAGGTACTTCTTTAACTTCTAGCTTAGGCTCTTCAACCTTTTCCTTAGTAATCTCTTTCTTTTCTTCTACTTTAGGCGCTTCTTCCTTCTTCTGCTCTTGAGCAGGCTCAGATTTTTTTGCTTCTGTTGCTTCAACAACTTTCTCTTCTTTTTCTTTCACTGGTTCAGCTACTTTTTTAGCAGGTTTCTTAACCTGTTTTTTCTCAACTTTAGCTTCAGCCTTAGCACCGAACAATTCTGCTCGAACTACACCTTCTTTATCTTTAGTAACATTAACTTTAACATGATGTGGTGGGTTCTTAATACCATGTTGCCAAATCTTTTCGTTAACTTCTTTACTTAATTTAACATCATCAGATTTCATATGTTTTTGTAAGAACTCTTTAGCAGCACGAACTGCTTTCTTAGACCTTTTCCAACAAGGTACTTTTTGATATTCTTTACGTAATGGAATGTTATAAGTCCTTTCCAAATTAGCAGTTTCTTTTTTTGCCATTTTAATTATGCTTTAGTACTAGTCCTACGCCAGTGTCTTTTCACGTCAGTGTGCCTGGAAGGATGTACTTTCTTACCTTTACCATAAATCTTGAACACTGTCCAGAATGGCGCCCATTTAGTTTGTTTAGATAACTTTATCAGACGCTTTTTCTTTGCAGGATGTTTGTAAGTTGCCATTTTTAATTTAATTCTTATTATCTTTTATAATGCTTATAGCGATTTTGTCTAAAAATGATTGACCTTTAGGTGTTAATATTCTACCTTTATGAACATCTTTTTCAGCTTTTACTACCAATTCAGAAGTTTCTAACTGTTGCAAGATTTTCCTGATAATTGATCCAGAAGCTTTGTATACATGTTCAGGTTTGTGACCTCTGTTCTTCTTACCACCATATTTGGTACGAAGTTTTGAAGTTCCGATAGGTCCTAATTTAGCTACTGCTCGAAGTATTGCAGCTGCTCGGTAATACCACCAGTCAGGATTTTCTGGCATACGTTCTTTATGATGGCCAGTCTTAACAAGTTTGCTCCATTCTAAAGGTGTTACTAGCTTACCTTTTTTTAGTTCTTCAGCTGCTCTTCTAACCAGTTCGTTAGCATCTACTAGCATAATCTGTGTCATGTCAGGCTTAGGATTGGGGTTTATTTATAAATATTACGCTCCGCAAGAAGGAATTATTGGAATTATACTCAAACATACTCTAAAATCTCTATCAAAGAACTAACATCATGATCCACAACATCTTGGATTTTTCGCAAATGTGGTCTAACAGCAAAACTCCGCAACTCTTTCATCATCCAATAATCGTTGATATCATCTCCACCAATCGCAATACAATCTTTCTTACTAACACCTTCTTTTTCAATAATTTTTTTAATGAAGTAAACTTTACCTTGTCCACGCTGGTACTTTTCATGTGTTTCAATGTTTAAGAAATGACTATTCTCGTCAAACGTAAATTCGTGTCCACAATACATTTCATCAAAACCGAGCTCTTCCTGTAACATTTCAGCGAAAATCGAAATAGCGCCAGTGATAACAATAACTTTGTAACCTTTTTCTTTTAGTTTAGCAATCAGTTCTTTCCCACCAGGAATAAGTTTGTAATCTTTAAGCGCGTTAACAAAATCTTCTCTAGTAACTTTACTTTCTCGCCAGGTTTCTACCAATTTCCTGCGCCATTCTTCGTACGTCACTTTACCTTCATCGTAAAGTTTATCGTATTTATCGCTTAAATCTTTAGCGCCGAACTTATCTTTAATTTCGTTCCAGGCAGTACCTTCAACTAATGTGCCTTCCAAATCAAAAAACGCTATTTTCATTATGTTAAGTTAAGAAGAGGTGGTATAAAAATGTAATGTTCACATAGGGCATTGCAATCCAGAATAATTCTTTAGAGATTACGTGAAGACATGTAATTTTTAATTTCTTCCTTTAATCCTTCAGGATTAGTTCTACCTTGTCCAGTGTATCCATTTAGAAGACCACCATTTTGGTTGTTCCAACTAGTAGAGACACCGATTATGTATGTGTCTTGATTAAGATTTCCTTGTTCTAAACCTTCAACATATTCTTTTAAATTTTCTAAGTCATCTTCTCTTATATATCTTAATACATCTGGAGCCCAATCTGATAAAGGTATTACATCACTAAAGTTATAATCAAGCAATATTAAATCATATTTGGTTTCACAAATTTTGATTATTGCCGCTTCGGCTGCAATATCATCAAATGAAGCATCATTAAATGTTCTTGACCTATCAACATCAAAAACTCCAGGAAACCATTGTTCAATTTGATCATATCCTTTACTTTCACAAACAGAAGAGTCTTTTGCTTGGTCATCAATAATTAATATTCTCAGTTTTCTTTCTAAACTCATTTTTTACTCCAAAACACCTAGAAATCACCTATATGCTTAAGAACATAGTTACTTTAAATATTTTACTTAGAAATATCCCCTGACAGAGAATACCACTAACATAACAACCACACATTTTTCACAACCCTTATATATTATCATGAGCCATTTACAATCATATGAGGAAGATAGTGGTGATTGGAGGTGGGTCTGGTTCTTACACTGTTCTAAAAGGATTAAAAGAATATCCTGTCCAACTATTCTCAATTGTAAGCATGTTTGATTCTGGTGGAAGTACTGGTAGATTAAGGAACGAACTGGGTGTTCTCCCACCAGGAGATGTACGCAGATGCGTAATTGCATTAGCTGACGAAGATAATGAAAATGTTCTTAGAGAACTGTTTCTGTACCGCTTTGAAGGTGGAGTACAAGACCATTCGTTAGGTAATCTTGTTCTAACAGCTGCTGAGAAAAAGTATGGTAACATTGGTGAAGGTATCAAGAAACTATCAAAAGTACTTAACTTGAGAGGTCAGGTACTCCCAGTATCATTAGACAATGCCCAGTTGTGCGCTAAACTTGAAGATGGTAAAGTTATCAGGGGAGAGACTAATATTGACATTGCAGATGCTGAACGAGGTAAAATTTCTGAAGCGTTCCTGGAGCCAGTAGCAGAAGCTAACCCTGATGCTAAAGAAGCAATATTAGATGCGGACGTTGTCATTATAGGTCCAGGAGATCTGTACACTAGTTTAGTTCCAAACTTGTTAGTTAATGGTATCCCAGAAGCGTTAAGAAAAACTCGTGCGAAAATAGTTTATGTGTGTAACATTATGACTAAGAAAGGCGAAACTGACGGTTTTCTAGCATCAGACTTTGTAGCAGAAATTGAAAATTATATTTCTAGATCAGTTGATCATGTGATTTGTAACGAGAATAATCTTAACAGAGTTCTTTTGGATAGGTATCGGATGGAAAATAAGTTCCCTGTAGTGTTTGACTTAGCGCATGATCATAGGGTTATGATAGCCGACATTGTTAGTCAAGAAGATTTTCTTCGTCATGACATAAAAAAATTAGCACGTGAGTTGATAAGCTTATGTTAATTATTTTTGATCTTGATGATACTTTATACGATTGTACTGGCCAGGTGATCAGAAATCCAGATGGTACATATGTCCACGATTTTATTACACTATTTCCTGGCGTTAAAGCTTTTTTATCTCAAGATAATTTCAAGAAAGTTTTAGTGACTAAAGGAAGTACAGAATTACAAAACAGAAAGTTGAACATTCTTAACATTAATTTACTTTTTGACGAAATTATGATCTGTGATACTGATTCTGGTAAGGAATCTTGTTTCCAGAAAGTTTTAGAAGAAAATTCTGAAGAAAAGCAAGTTATTGTACTCGGTGATAGGATCGATTCAGAAATACGCTATGGTAACAAGTTAGGTCTGAAAACTGTATTATTGAAGCAAGGAAAATATAAAAATTTAAAAGCTAATGACCATCTAGAAGTACCAGATCACACTTTTGAATCATTTGAAAGTTTTGTGGCAAACTTTGAGGGATTATTTTCATGCAAGCAGTAATCTTAGCAGCGGGAAAAGGTACCAGGATATATCCTTTTTCTAGCGAGAAGCCTAAACCACTTATAGAAATTGCTAACAAACCTGTTTTGGAACATAACCTTGACCAAATGTTGGGTCTGATTGACGAAGTTATCATAGTTGTTGGATATAAGAAAGATATGATTATGGAAAGAATCGGTGACCATTACCATAACATCAAAATAAAGTACGTTGTGCAAGAAGAAACTCTTGGCACTGGCCACGCTTTAGCTATCTGTGAGCATGAAATAAGAGAAAATTTCTTAGTAATTAATGGTGATGATTTATTTTCGCGTAAAGATATTCAAAATGTAATTAAGTTTGATAATTGTATCCTTTTGAAAAAGAAAGAGGATGTTTCTGCGTTTGGTGTGGCAGCTGTTCAAGATGGTAAGGTTACAGATTTAATAGAAAAGCCAGCGCCTGGGCAAGAACCTTCTAAATTAGTTAATGTTGGTATGTACAGTTTTACTCCAGAAGTTTTTAGTATTTTGAAAACTTTACCTAAATCAATTCGTGGCGAATATGAAATTACTGATGCAGTATTAGCTTTAGCGAAACAAGGTAAAATGTTTTATCAAGAAGTTACTGGATTTTGGATTCCTGTAGGTTACCCTTGGCAAATCTTGGAAGCTACAGAAACTTTATTGGAAGACGAAGAACCTAGTAATATTAAAGGTAAAATTGAAGAAGGAGTTATCATTGAAGGTAGTGTTGATATTGGTGAAGGTTCTGTAGTAAAAAGCGGTACTGTCCTTAAAGGTCATATAGTTATTGGCAAGAATTGTGTTATTGGCGAAAATTGTATGATTACTGGGTATACTGCTATAGCTAACAACTGTGAAATTGGTCATGGTACAGGGTTAGAGAACGTTATTGTTGGCGAAGGTGCTAAATTAGGTAAAAGGTGCGCTTTGAAAGATTCTGTCCTTGGCGAAGGTGTAGAGTTAAGTTCAGGCATTCGTATTGAAAACATGGGTAGGACTGCTGGCACTGTACAGGTTAAGTTACCTAACAAACAGCTAGATTCTGGCCGGAAGAAATTAGGCGCTTTTGTAGCTGACAAATGTAAGGTATGTGAAGCTCTCGGTCCTGGTGAATGTGTTAGTCCTGATGATAAGGGAGAGTGAAGTTTTGTTTTTGAAAAAGCGTAGTTTTCTTTTAGTTTTTATTCTTAATGTAGGCTAGAAGTTTCAGTTTTTAAAACATATTATTTCTTTTTTAGAATATTCTGCGTTTTTCCTTTAATAAATGCTTCAATATTCTGAATTGCAATTTCACCGCCATTCGCAACTGCTTGTTTTGTTGAAAAAGCAATGTGTGGTGTAACCAATATTTTCTCACAACCCAAACATTTTTGATAAAATTCGTTTGTTGTATCACCAAATTTTTCAGGGTCGCAATCAATAGCAGCGTTTGCTAGAACTCTAGCTTCAATTGATTTAATCAAACCATTAATATCATAAGTATATGGCCTTGAAAAAGTTAGAAAATATGAACCCTTTTTCAAATTCATAAAAAATGTTTTGTCCAGTAGATTTTTACTACTAGTGTTACAGTTGAGAGAATTAACAATAAGGTCGGCATCTTTTGATTTTTCTGATAGGTCATCACCTCTATTAAAGAAATTAACATTCATACCGAATGCTTCACATAATTTTCCAACCTGATTGCCAATACTTCCGCGTCCAACAATTAAAACTTTTTTATCGACTAAGGTTTCTTTCAGTTCCACAGGAAAATTCTCAGTAGCTCTAACCATCGGTGCAAATTTTCTAAATAATGACAAAATCATAAACATTGTCCATTCAACAATTGATTCCCTATTGCCACCTTGTGAATTAGCAATTAACACCCCATTTTTTTCAAGTTCTTCAGTGTCAAAAACACCTAACTCAATATAAGAATAAGTAACAAAAACATTTTTTAATTTTGGAAGACTGTCCAGTAAAAAAGCGCCATTACTAAAAATTACATCTGCTCCTTCGGTTTTTGACAAGAAGTCTTCAATAGATTCTGGGCTTTCTTGAATAATTAGTTCTCCAATTGATTCAAGCCTTTTTTTATGTTCGTCTTTTAGATTTATTCCGAGTGTGATAATTTTTTTGTTCATATTAATTTAGGTTAAAATTTAAACTTTATAAATCAGTCGTTTTATGTAGGAAATTTTCGTTCTTTACCAAGAAAGCGAAAGTAAATGTAATACAGCAACTTATATAAACTTAAATGATTTCTTTTGAGAAGTTATATCGCAGTAATACTACAATTATATTACACAAAAGAGGATGTTAAATAAATGAAATTTAAAGTAAAAGACATGAACCTTTCTACTGGCGGTACGTTAGTAGCTGCCCTTAGCGAACGTGACGCTAAAGATCTTGACCTTCATTCTGGTGATCGTATACTTATCAAAAAAGGTAAAAAAGAAGCGGTAGCTATCTTAGACGTTTCTGAAGGGAAGAAAGCAGTACCACATGGTAAAATTGGTTTGTTTGAAGAACTATTGAAAAAACTTAATGTAAAACCAGGTACAGAACTGGAAGTAAGTTTTACAGGTAAACCTGAATCTGTTAAACATATCCGAGAAAAGCTTTATGGCAAACATTTATCGTATCAAGACCTGTATCATATCGTTGACGATATTACTAACGATCGGCTGACTGATATCGAAAAAACTTATTTTGTGTCTGCATGCTTTTCTAATGGTCTCTCAAACAACGAAATTGTTGATCTAACCCGAGCAATGGTAAACACTGGAGAAAAATTAAAATTTCCAGGGATTGTCCTTGACAAACATTGTATTGGTGGCGTGCCTAATAACAGGACTACGATGATAGTTATTCCGATAATTGCTGCAGCGGGTTTCACTATCCCAAAAACAAGTTCACGAGCTATAACTTCTCCAGCAGGTACTGCTGACACTATGGAATGTTTAGCTAAAGTTATGCTTGGCAAAAATAAAATTAAATCTATTATCAAGAAAACTGGCGCATGTATGGTCCATGGTGGTGCAATGAATTTGGCGCCAGCAGATGATAAGATAATTAAAGTTGAACATCCAATTTCTATTGACGCTGAAGGTCAGCTTCTAGCTTCAGTTATGGCAAAAAAACATTCTGTAGGTGCAAGTCATGTTTTGATAGACATTCCAATGGGTAGAAGTACAAAAGCTAACACTTGGCAGAAAGCTAAACATCTTCGGTCAATGTTTAAACTTATAGGTAAAAATCTTGGCATGAACGTTAAAGTTATTGTAACTGATGGTTCCCAGCCGATAGGCAATGGTATAGGTCCATTGTTAGAAGCAGAAGATGTTATGAAAGTTCTGAGTAACCATCCTGACGCACCACAAGATCTGCGTAGGAAATCTTTAATGATGGCAAGTACTTTATTAGAGATGACCGGCAAGTATCGTAATGGCAAGAAGAAAGCGCACGAAATCTTAGAATCTGGTGCTGCAATGCAAAAGATGATTGATATTATTCGTGCACAAGGTAAAGTTAAGAAATTGACTGTAGGTAAGTACACTTACAAGGTTAAATCCGGTAAAATCGGTCGGGTGAAAGAAATTAATAACGAGATTATTGCTAAGATTGCGAGAGTTACTGGCGCACCTGTAGATAAAGGTTCTGGATTATATTTGGAGAAGAAGGTTGGTTGTATTGTTAAGCGGGGCGGATTATTGTACACTATTTACGCGGAAAGTGCTGCTAAACTAGAATTAGCGAAAGCGGCAGTGCGTAAGAATAATGGTTATTTGGTTAGATGAGAATAATTTAAGTTAAAAATAATATTAGAATTAAAAATTAAACAAATTTATTTCTTCCTTTTCTTTCGAGCCTTTGCATTATACTCTTTTTGCTTTTGTTGATGGTAATCACAGAATACAATGTCTTTCTTGGCTTTACGCTTACACCTGACACAATTACCTTTTTTAGCTTTGGTTTTATAACCTGACCTTCGCTCTTTGTTAAGCCTTTTCTTGTTAAGATGGTAAAATTTTTGGAATCTGTTAGCATATTCTTTATCAGTTTCTTTAGTACCTTTACTAAGGATTGTCTTTTTCTTTGTTTTAGAAACAGCCTTCCTTTTAGTAGGTTTCTTATTTGCTCTAACATCCTCTTCGCCATTTTTCCAGACGAAATCACTAACCCAATCTTTTAATCCCATGATTTATCACCCTCACGTTTAACTAAAAAACTCTCATCTTAATATATAGATTATAATGATTTTGTTATCGTTTATAAATTTTCCGGAATTTCTTTCTTGAAATAGGTTCAGTTTACATTTAACAAAAATTTGATTGCATTTGACAATAGTAACAAAATTAAACAATGGCAGTTAACATACAAAGTTACACTTAAAACAATTATCTTTATACTCGAGAAATACTTTAATAATTCATCTCTGGCAAACATTACAATAATATGTTCCACGAGAATTCATTTTTATCTGTGTAATCTTACTATTACATACCTTACAAACATTTTTATGATAAACATTAAGAAATTGTGAAAATTCTCCTGCTTCTCCTTCTGATGTTACATAAGCAGTATCAAACGAAGTGCCATTAAATTCAATAGCTTTGGTAAGAATTTCTCTAATTGCCAGATACAATTTTCCTAAATCTTTGTCATTGAGCGTTCCCACTTTACGTTCTGGCACAATACCTGCTAGGAAACAAGCTTCTTGCGCGTAAATATTGCCAAGGCCAGCAATTACTTTCTGGTCTAATAACATATTTTTGATTCTAGATTTTGGTTTTTTGCCTAAAATAGATTTGAATAGGTTTACTGTAAAATGTTCAGTTAAAGGTTCTGGCCCGAGACCTTTTTCTTCAAAGAATTTGTTTGACTTTTCTGTTTCTACAATATCAATAGTACCAAACTTCCTAAAATCGTTGAAGTACATTACATTAGCTTCATAGCCATTATTTTTGCTGTTTTCCCCTTCATTTAATTTAAAGATAACTCTTGTGGCTGGGCTGGACTTTTCTAAATCGAACAAGAACTGGCCACTCATCCTTAGATGTACAATCAAAGAATTGTTGTTTGACAGGTTGATTATGATGTACTTGCCTCTCCTTGCCAGACTGATAATCTTAAAACCTTTTTGTTTAGGCAAATCTTTAGATATGTTACCAACAGAATCTAATAAGGTAATATCACTAATAATCTTACCTCTAATCTTTTTCTCTAATCCACGTGTAATTGTTTCTACTTCTGGCAGTTCTGGCATGGATCTTGTTGCAGTGCTGATTTTATTTAAAGTTTTGTACCTATGTTCAGTTTTTCTAATACAATTAACCTCTCAACATAGAAAACTATAAATACCATGATATATTAACTAATATTTAAGATGGCGATGGGTATGAAAGTTTTAATGCACGAGTTCAAACGTTGGGCGTTCCTAATAGTAATTTTTATGGTAGTTGCTGGCATGGCATTTTTCATGTTTTTTGAAGATTCTGGTGATAGTTTAACTTCTTCCATAACTGGAATTGGTTCAAATGCTTTTGGTAGTGATGAGAGTGACAGTGTCAGGTCTAATATGAAAGATAAAACTAATTCTAACCAACTTAGTACAGACTTTAGCGTATCTTTAGATTATCATCCGGTTATTGGTAATAGCGAAATTAGGGCAGAATCAGTGGTAATTGATTTTAAAAATCTTAACAACAGAATCCAGGTTGATGAAGAAGAACTTAGTTTAAACGATTTGGATGAAGTTACTTTAGAAATAGAATTTTTTGAAGGAACTATAAAAATTGATGGTACGTTACTTAACATGGAAGGAAAAACTACCCAAATCAAAGTTAATGATGTTTCACTATCTACAGAAGATATCATGGACATTTCTTTCCAAGAACTTAATTTTGACAAGTTGGAACTTAAAAATTCTGAAATACCTAGCTTAACTTTTAGTGCTGTTAGCGGTAATCTGGAATTGGAGAACAAACTAATTTACATTTTGGATGAAGAAGATTTAGGTGTAGACACGTTTAGCGGCGATTTGGTAATAGATTATTCAGAAGCGCAAGAAACTACAATGGATGGTAAGATTGCTGAGTTTGAACTTTCTGGCATGTTAGACATGCAAGTTAATTAGAATCAGTTTATTTTTTTCTTATATTATTAGGTTTGGGATTTAATCATACGCTTTTGTAAACAATTTCTTTCGTGTTAAAGAATTCTTTAGTAAAATTAACTGCGGTTTCTATATCAAATTCATTGCAAGTATAAATGTCTGCACTGAAAAAAGGAAATGGCTGGTCCCAAGCGTAAAAGTGGCAGCCTGAACTGTCCCAATGTATCCACCCTGCCCATCCATACTTTTCTGACAAGTGTGTAACTGGTTCAATTAAAGTTCTCATGTTAAGAGTATCGGAAAGTTTAGATAAATACTCTTTAATTTGGTTATCTGTGATAGGTTTCTCACATGTACCTTCCACCACTAACCTTTGCCTGTAAATATTTGGTGCTAAATCCTTCATGCTATGTGTATATATGTCAATTTATCATTATAAGATCTTCTTTCAAGAAATAAGTCATAATAAGAAACACAAAAACACAGAAATAAAAAAATTAAAATAATAAATTAAATTTATTCTTTTTTCTTACCAAGAATTCTGAACATGGTAGTACCGCAGTCAGGACATTTACCTTTCATAGCCCTACGTTCTACACCACCTTTACCTTTCATGGCAACTTCGTTAGCGTCAGACATTTCTCTTTTTGCTTTACACTTCACACAATATGCTTCCATTTTATTCCACCTCGTATATAGTAGAGAGCATTGCCCTCTTTTGTTGTTTTTATCTTAACTTTATTTTAAATTGTACTCACTTAAAGATAATTGAGAAGAAACCTTTTCACGACCTCTCCCCTCTTTCTGTAAATCAAAAATATCTTCTCCCTTAAAAGCTTTTTGTTTATTTACGCTTATTTTAAGCTGAATCAGGGGATAATTTAATGTTAAGCCCCATATTAAAATCTTCAGTTTCTAAGCTAGTTTTACCTTCAAAGTTAATTTCTTTAGCGTTCAAGACAGCTTTAAGGTCATCTTCTGCCAATTTAACTTTTTCAGCAAATTCTTCACCTTTAACATCTTTTGGAGCAATAATTACTAACTCTTCAATTTCTGCCTTTAATGAAACTTGTTGTTCTGACTTATATTTACGTACCGCGTTAACAATATCTACTACCCAATCACCAACCAGTTCAGCGTTTTCACTGTTCATTTCTTTATTATATGCTGGCCATAAGCTTACATGTACACTTTTATCCTGTTCATAATTTTTAAAGTATAATTGGTAAATCTCTTCAGTAATGTGCGGCGTGAATGGTGCCATAAGTTTGTTAATGTTAAGTATGGTATAATACAACGTTTGTTGAGCACTAGTTCGCGTTTCTTTACCATTATTTCGATTATCAGGATTGTACAACCTGTCTTTAACAATTTCAAGATATTGGTCACAAAACTGTTGCCAGAAAAATAGTTCTGCAACACTTTTTGATTTAGAGAATTCAAATTTCTCAAAATTTTCAGTAGCTTCTTGAATAACTTTCTGTAATTTACTTAACAGCCATTGATCCATAACTTCTAATTTGTTAAATTCATCTTTTAGTTTATCGCCTTTTAGCTTATTCTGTGTGCTCTGTATGTTAGGTATATTCTGTTTTTTTGGATCATAATCCTCTAAATGCATGATACCAAATTTAGATGCGTTCCACAGTTTGTTAACAAACTTTTTACCAGCAAGAATATCTTTTTCTGGGAATGGTAAGTCCTCACCAAGTTTAGTACCTGCTGCCATGAAACGTAACGCGTCCGCAGAATATTTTTCTATCATTTTTTGCGGTTCGATAACGTTACCTTTAGATTTAGACATCTTTTTACCTTTCGGGTCCAAAATCCAACCATTAATAAAACAGTCCTGCCAAGGTTTCATCTGGTAATGTAAATTGCTTTTAACTACAGTATTAAACAGCCAGAAAGAAATAATGTCGTGCCCTTGCGGTCTCAAATCCATTGGTTTACTGTTCAAATAATCATAAACTTTTGGCTTATCTTTAAACAGTTCTTTTACAATAGTAGGTGTTAATGAAGATGTTGCCCAGGTATTAATGATGTCACGTTCTCCAACAATGTTTTTACTTTTACAGTTTGGACAAGTACTAACTGGCGCTTTATCTTCAGTAGGGTCGACAGGCAGATCTTCAATTTTTGCCACAATAGTTTCGTCACAATCTTCACAGTACCATACTGGAAATGGAATTCCAAAATAAATCTGTCGGGAAATGCACCAGTCCCATGATAAACCATTTACCCAATTATCGTACCTGTTTTTCATATGTTTAGGATGCCAGTTAAGTTCATTACCCCACTTTAACATATCTTTTTTCAAGTCAAGGTACCTGATGAACCATTGTTTAGAATGAACAAATTCTATTTCTGTACCACACCGCTCGTGAGTGTTAACTGGATGAGTAATAGCTTTTTGCTTTTTTAACAAATCAGCTTTTTTCAGATCTTCAATAATCTCTGATCGCGCTTCTTTAATTTTCATTCCTTCATACTTCTCTGCTAAGGAAGTCATTTTTCCATCACGGCCAATTGCACTTTTGATTGGCAGTTGATGTTCTTTCTGCCATTCCATATCAGCTTTGTCACCAAATGTACAGCACATTACAACTCCTGTACCTTTTTCTGGATCAGCCTTTTCATCTTTCATGATAGGAACTTCGAAATTGAACAATGGAACTTTGGCCATTTTACCTTCCAATTTTTGGTACCGCTTATCATCTGGATGAAAGAATATTGCTACGCATGCGGGAAGAAGTTCTGGCCTAGTGGTTGCAACGATAAGATCAGTTTCTTTTGCTTTATCTCCAATCTTAAATACAATATCATTAAACTGCGAATCAATATCTTTATCTTCAAGTTCTACCTGTGCAATTGCTGTACGACATTTTGGACACCATATCGCTGGCGCTTCTTGCCGGTGTGCCCGACCCATTTCGTACAATTCTATGAAAGATTTCTGGCTAATTTTTTGACAATGTTTATTTATTGTAGTATAATTTACGTCCCAGTCACAACTGATACCTAATATTTTCCAGTCATTAACATATTCTGGCCTTAATTCTTTTTCTAAAGTGTCTAAACATAATTTTGTAAATTCTTTCCTGCCTAAATTTTGGGCACGAACTTTCTTTTTTTTCTGAATAAGTGTTTGAGTAGGTAACCCATTATCGTCTGTCCCAAAAGGTTGCAGGACGTTAAAACCTTGCATACGTTTGAACCTAGCAATAAAATCTTGTTGGCTGTTACCAAACGCATGACCCATATGCATTTTCCCAGAAACTGTTGGCGGTGGCGTGTCTATAGAATAAATATTTTTTACATCTTTAGTGTCAGCGTCAAACTGATAGGTTTTGTTATCTAGCCAGAACTTTTGCCATTTAGCTTCAGCTTCTTTCGGATCATATCGTTTAGGTAATTCCATTTTATTTGCCTCTTAATTCTTATTAATTTTGATATTTGATTGAAATTTTACTTTTACCTAACTATTATTGGCCTTTCCTTTAAAAAATTAATCTTAGAAAACAATAACATTTACACATGGGGACAATTTGTCCCTAGGTGTTTTCCATTTTCATAAAACCTCAAGCTTATCATGCGGACTGGTGACAGACTTAATATCTTCATCAGAAACGTGTAAATATCGTTCAGTGGTTTTAATGTTCTTATGCCCTAAAATTTTCTGAATATATTTGATACCAACTTTATCATTAACAAGATGTGTAGCAAAACTGTGTCTTAACATGTGGGGGTGGACATTTTTCTTAATATTAGCTTTCTTAGCAGAAGTTTTTAGGATAGCTTGGACAGATCTAGTAGTCAAATACCCAACCCTTCCTGAGAATAAGTAATCTTCTTGATTTTTGTTCATAAGTTCATACTGAAAGTCATCTAAGAACCTTTGTGAAAGGATAACCTTTCGGTCTTTACGACCTTTTCCACCTCTAACAATAGCAATCTTTTCTTCAAACAGAATATCTTTAACTTTGAATTTTACCAGTTCACTAACCCTAACACCTGAAGCGTAACATAATTCTACTAAAAGCCGATGTTTGGGATTTTTGATCACACTAATCAGCCTTGAAATCTCCTCTTTAGTCAGAATTTGAGTAATCTTTTGCGATTTTTTTGGCGCTTTCATGTTAACCATTAAACTTTTTCCAAGAATAACACCATAATAAAATCTTAAAGAATTAAATGCTAGCCTTATTGTTGCTCTAGCTAGATTTTTATCAATTAAATATTCAATATAATCTTTGATATCGTTGTTAGTCACTTCTAATGGCTTTTTCTTACAAAATAAGAGGAATTTCTCATTGTAATGAAGATAAATGTCTTGTGTTCTTTTACTGTAACCTCTTAGCTTCATTTCTCTTTTTAAGCTATTAAAATCGTAAACTAGTTTCTTTCCACCATATTTCATAACCATTTCTTTGATTATATTTCTGTTTGCCATTCATAATAGTTCATGAATTTCATCCTATATAAATTCTACCCGAGGTTGTCCAGTGGGTAGTGGCTTTTTAGAATATGCTTATTTTTCCTTTCTTTTGCGCAGCGTGTGGAATTTAC
>Ga0233437_1000210_pt1 | contig 141448 bp, 96 predicted proteins | sample SI_122_August201_FD_182714 | JGI IMG/M metagenome (GOLD analysis project Ga0233437, IMG submission 182714) | Seawater microbial communities from Saanich Inlet, British Columbia, Canada - SI_122_August2016_200_MG | ecosystem: Environmental > Aquatic > Marine > Inlet | place: Canada: British... | reverse complement strand
GGTGTGCAGGTAAACCTGATTTGGAAGCGCTGTATGAGATGAGAGTCTCACGTACAGTGCTGTGAGAGGCTTGAGGTGAAATTCCGCTTGCCTACTTGACTTTCTATTATTCTAACTCTGTTATTTTGTTACGTCATAATTGCTTGCACTTATCGTTTGGGCTGTCCTGAGAAAATTCATACTTATCCTTTGAAAATAAAAACATTAAGGACACTAATGTCTATATAAATTCCATATTATTGTTCCGAAATTAAACAATATAAATCATGACATTCAAAAAAAGTAATATTAGCTTATTATGGGTGCTGATTTTTTTAATCTTCAATAGCTGCAATAATGGGATGAAGAATATTGAAGAGAAGGAAAATATTCTTTTTATAGCTGTAGATGATTTGAACGACTGGGCCGGTTTTTTATCCGGAAATACTGGAATGAAAATCCATACTCCAAATATTGATCGCCTGGCAGAGTCGTCGATGATATTTACTAATGCACACACACCTGCTCCGGCTTGTGCACCGGCAAGGACAGCAATTCTTACCGGAGTGCATCATGCGCGTTCAGGGGCAGAGAACATTTACTGGGGAGACGGGCCAAAGTGGCGAGAGTTCGATGGTTTGGAGGATGTTTTAACGATGGAGCAATTTTTTAAGGAGCAAGGCTATAAAACTCTCGGTGCAGGAAAAATCTATCATAGTCAGGCGCCGCCATGGTCGCCTACCAGCCAGGCAGAACCAGATAACTGGGATTTTTATTTCCCGAGTCCTTATATCTCACATCCCTACCAATTTCGTGCACCCAAGGATGTGATATATCCGGATGATGTTGACAATAAGACCAGGCCCGGAGGAGAAGATGGGTGGTGGACCTGGGGTCCTATTCCTATCCCTGATGAAAAGATGGCTGACTATCATGTTGTAGACTGGGCAAGGTATCAGTTAAAGCAGGAACATGATAAGCCATTCTTCCTTGCGGTTGGAACCTGGAAACCACATGATCCCTGGGAGGTGCCACAGAAGTATTTCGATATGTATCCGCTTGAGAATATAGTTTTACCAGATTGTAAAAAGGATGATCTTAAAGATGCATTCGATCATGGCCGAAGATGGATACATAATTGGGTGGTAGAAAATAAGCAATGGAAAAAAGTGATCCAGGCATACGCTGCTTCCATCACTTTTTCAGATGCGATGGTTGGGAGATTGCTTGACACTTTTGATAATTCTAGCTATGCAGATAATACGATTGTCATATTGTGGTCTGATCATGGCATGCATATGGGAGAAAAGGAAAATATTGAAAAATTCACCCTCTGGGAAAGATCAACCCGGGTACCATTAATAATTTCAGCTCCCGGTATGACTCAGGCTGGTACTGTTTGCGACCAAGCTGTCAGTCTGATGGATCTCTATCCAACATTGGTTGAACTGGCAGGATTTGAAAAACCAACTCACCTCGACGGGAATAGCCTGCTACCTCAAATTAATAATCCAAATACCAAAACTTCACCGGTGATATCCAGTTATAAGTTTGACTGGGCAAAAGAACCAATAGTAGGACATGCAGTAAGGAGTGCCCGATACAGGTACATTTATTATCCTGATATCAACCTTGAAGAACTATATGATCATGAGAATGATCCGAATGAATGGGATAATATTGCCTATAGAAAAGGCAATAAGGAGATCATTGATGAACACAGAAAAGTTCTATTGGAAATGCTGCCTCAAATTACCTGGACAGAGGGGGATCCAGATGGATATTCTATTGATGATGATGGTATTGTTTGTAAGGATGGTTTTGTGTCTTACTAATGCAAAGCGTATACCCCCTCGGACGTATCCCCCTGTATCCCCCTTTGAAAAGGGGGAGGGAATCAATGACTTTACGATAGCGTCACTTTTGCGTCACTCCCGCGTCACTTTCAAATCTTAGCAATCTTTATATTTCTAAAGTAAATGTACGCTTCCCCATGTTTCCCCTGAAGCCCTACAAACCCCTTCGTAGGCAATTCGGCAAAGGGTGTTGGTAGCCAGGATGGAATCTCTGTACCGTCTGGGTTTTTCTTTCCGTTAGTCCATTTTGCCATATCCATGTCGGCAGATATTTTGCCGTTCAACTTAACAACTATATGTTGTCCTTCGCATCGGATATTCATGTGATTCCATTCTCCCGGATCTTTTACCAGAGTTTCAGATGGCGGTAAGTGTCCGAAAATACCGCCGCACATCCACTGTGGTACCCAGTCTTTTTCTTTAAAATAATTATCGTCGCTAATTTGAATTTCTACTGAATTGGGTATCCAATCTTTTCGGTTGGTACAATAAACTATGACACCGCTATTGGTGCCTTTTTCGTTTTTAAATTCCAGATCGATTACAAAATTCTCATATTCTATTTCTGTAAATATGCAGGCATCTTTAGAAGCTGTAAGTACATCTCCATCATAATGCCAAACGCCTTGTTTGTCCATAGCGTTAGATAAATCGTTATTAAAAAGGGATTCCCAGTTTTTCTGTGCAAAAGAAGAAACAGAAAGGGCTAAGAGAATTGTGATTAGGAATGGTTTCATGTTTGTTAGTTTTTGCAAAGCTTGAAGATACGGAAATATGACTTAAGAGTTTTCTGAGGCTTTCGTCACGTCAAAGCCAAATTCCTGCACTAATCCCGGCCCAAAAAACCTTACCATAGTCCAAAGTACTGTAGGGTAAATAACCATAATAGCCATCGAAGGAGATTGATAGCTGCTTTTCTCCAATCTTGCTGAACTTTATACCTATTCCACAATGAATATCGGGTTCAAAGTTATTCTCCTCATAGATTTTTATATCAGAGCCATAGCTGATTGCTGCATTCGGTTTAACTGGTATTTGTGCTTGAAAGCCTCCCTGAGCCATGAATCGTTTTCGAAAAACATTGGGTGAGATTACTTCACCTGCACATGCATATATTCCCAGGTTTTCTAGCTGGTAATAGTAAGTGAGATTAATTTCTTCATAGCTTCTGGACTTATCGTTTCTTTGGAAATATTCATTTCTTATCATATAATCATCACCCAGGTGTGATGACATATGGAAAAGTTGCAGACGAAAAATGTGTTTTCCTTTTTGTAAATAAAGCAATCCGGAGGCTTTATAATCGATGTTCAGCAATCCGCCCCTTAAGGTATTTGCATCGTAGCGCTCTACTTCGAATTGGGTGTATGATGCAACACCAAGGGCCAGGCCAAGGTCAAAACCCGACCATTGCCATTGCATAAAAGGTTTAGTAAAGCCAAGGTTTACTGGTATATAAGCGCTTGTGAAGTCTTCTTTTTCAGTATTTAAATAGAAAATGCCAGAGTATACCTGAGTTTCGAGTAGGTCGTATTCAAGGGCAGGGAAGATTTGTGAGCCTGGGAACCACTGGAAATTACTCGATTGTGCCTGAGTAAATGAGGTCACAGTGGATGAAATCGCAAGTATAGTGAAGATGATGATTTTTGCAATTCTCATTATTTTCAGACCTTGGTTTGCTGATCAAAAGTACGAAAACATTATACTTGAGAGTTTGTTCTGATGATCAACAATCTTAATGAATTTCCAAATTTTTGGATGTTCTTTTATCAATATCATTAAAAATCCATTCTAGTTCCGGATCAACTTCATTAATTTTGTCTTCCACTGTTGGTGTGATTACGATATCAGGCAATATTCCTCTTCCTTCAGTACCAGTTTGATAGAATGGTTTTACTGCTAATAATCCAAAACTAATTTTCAATTTTGATTCTGGTAATATGTATAGGGCCATTTTCCCGGCGACAGCTCCGTTTGCTGCTCCTCCAGTCTCTTCGCCTACAAAAACAACATTTTGCAGAGACCGTAAATTGGCAGCCAGGATACTGGCAGCGGAGAAGGAGCCACCATTTATTATTACATATAAATTACCTTTATAATTGTTAGCCTTTGGACGACTTTCGATAGACCCTTGGGTATGATAATAGTAGGTGTTGCCTTCCTCTTTCCTATTTAACAGAAGATAGGAAAATCCTCTTGAAAGCAACTCTCGTGGATAAAGAATCCCCAGAAGCACATTTAAATACCATGGATTGCCTTTGAAATAGTTTGCCTTTAAAATACTATTCTTTGAAACGACTTCAGATTTTTCAACGAAAATAAAGGTGCTGTCAACTAAATAGGAGAATAGAACCTTTGCATCTATTAATTTTCCTCCCGGATTATCTCTTAAATCCAGAATTAGATTTTTAGTCTTGAGTGAATCAAGTAATTTGAAACTCCTGCTATAGAATTCACCATAATTTCCATCGTAAAAATTATTTATTCTTAAAAGTGCAATACTGCTGTCGGTTTCAAGAAAGCTTAAATCCTTCGTGTATGTTTTGGTAGCCCAGTTGTAGCCTTGTTCTTCTCTTTTTTTACTGTCCTTTTTTCTAGTTTCTTTTTCACTGGCCTTTTGTTCACGGGATTTCATGTTTTCTCTTGAAAGACTTCTTTTCTTATGCCTGAGAAGAACAGTTTTTACAGTGTCATTGTATATAAATTGACATGCAATGCTATCTACGAATCCAGTCTCATTAAAGAAATAGTCAGCAAATTCATTGCTTAGCTTCCGGTTTACGTAGGTTAGATTAAATCCATCTGAAGACACAGTATTTCTGTATTTTGAAATCAGGTCCTGAGGTTTATAATTGTTGATTTTAATAATTTCTGATCCGACGTTGATATTATTGTTTCCTGAGTTGTTTTTAACGACGTATAGCTTATTGTCAAATAAATCAAAATCCAGTTGATGTAATGCTGACCTGCCATTAGTTCCATTATCAAATAATTCCTTTAAGGTGATTTCCTTATTAAGGGGATGCAATAATGTGTGTCCTTGTTTCACAGAGGCAATAACAGGGCTCAATTTGAAGTAGAAATCTGTACTCGACATTGGTGCAATAATGGAGGATTTCAGGCTGTCAAATTTGAAATCTAAATCTTCCTTGCTTGTATATAAATATAGCTGTGGATGCAGCTTTTGTAGCCTATCATATACATAATCGATATCCGACACTAAATCTTTTTCGGCGTGTAAAACTTTTAAATCGCGATTAAATTTCTTGACTGAAGCACAGCTTCCCGAAATGGAAGCAATTATGAATAGGACAATAATCTGTTTCATTGCTAAAGAGACCTTCTCATACCTCCGATTGGCCAAAGGTTTAATAGTGCTGATCATTTAGCCGTTTATTTTACTTGGGGTTTATCCGGCAGGGTTATTAAATTCTTTGACTGATTAATATGTGCATAGAGATGTAGAAACCATAGGCCGATACCAGCTGATCCTTGCATCAGGCCTGTTTGGGCGGCCACATTCCCTGGACTGCTACGATTCTCAGCATGAGTCCATTTCAAATAGTCATCAACTTCAGTGGACGACATGATAAGCTGATCTGTCATCGTGGCTGAATACTCCAAATATTCCATATTTCCGGTAATCGTGTAAAGCCAAAAATAGTATTCGGCAACACCAGCAGCTCCGCAACACTTTCCAACATTATTCCAATAGCCATCAGTCTGATGTTCATGTATCCCCTCTTCCATTAAATGATCGGCTGTTTGTTTCATTTTATTAAGCCAGTCTTCGTCTTTTGTTGCAACATACAGAGAGTAAAATAGTCGGGAGGTTCCGGCTGGTCCATGGCACCAATTCAGATAATATAAATCTTCACCACCCGGAAGATGATGGGGGATGTAACCCTTGTCGTTTGATACTGAGTCAAGTAGCTCAGCAGCAGAAATGGCAGCATCTAAGTATTTTTGATTTTTCGTTTTCAAATAAGTCTGACTAAGAAAATATGCCACTCCGGATGTGCCATGAGAAAAATTATCCATGAACCGATCATAATAGGGAGACATTTTCCATCGTAGGCCTGATGGGGATTCTATTGCAATTTCAAGTAATTCGTTTGCAACAAGAATCGAAAGGCTGTCTGCCTGGCTTGATTTCAGCTCCTCTGCGATGTATTGCAGAAAAAGTCCTATTCCAGAACTACCATATACAATATCTGTCATGAATCCCCAATGTATGCCGTTTTCAGATTGGATAGCAGATAACTCCAGTAGATTAACTATATCTATTGCCGCCTCGTGGTATTTGTGATCATTGGTACTTTTATATACCTCAGTAAAGGTAAATCCAAGTCCGGCCAGCCCCGTGTACAAACCAACTTCATTGGGAAGGTAAATGCTGTCATGAAGGGTATTTATTAAATAATCAGCTCCGAGTTTTGCCTCTTCCAGATAAAAGGGATTAGCGCTAGCCTTATGCAGTTCCAGATAGAATAACACTATGCCAGGGGATCCGCTGTATAGTGAATTATCGCCTTTGGAATCAATACTATCCGGCATGACTCTCCAGGTCACCCCCACATCAGAGTGATATTTTGATTGCTGAATATATTTCTCTGTCTTGATTGCTAAGGATAGCCAATCTTCATTTGTAAAAGCATCGTTCTTCTGATTAGAACAGGCATCAAAGCACACAATACAAAGGATGGCTGCAATTCCGATTTTTAAATTGTGTTTCACGACCATTATGATGATTATCTTTCATCTAATGTAGGAAAATAATCCGGAGATTTATTTGAGTTTTCTGAGCTGCTTTCTCATCGGGATGGTATCCTTACTGATATTATAGTATTTTTGCGGATTGAATTTTCAATGGTTTTCACTCGAGTATGATAGTTTTTTTAAAAATGATTGATAAGTAATGAGAAAAGTAGTCTTTCTGGTGCTTCTAATGAGTGCCATTTTGAGTATAGGAGCGAAGGGAAAAAGTACGATTAGCGGATACGTCAAAGATGCCCAAACCGGAGAGGTGCTTATTGGCGCCACAGTTTTTATAGAAGAAACTGAAGTTGGCCTGGTAACTAATGAATATGGATTCTACTCTCTGACTATTCCTGACGGCGAATATACTGTTCAATTTCGTTATGTTGGGTACCAAACCCATTCGAAAAAAATCAAGTTAGCAGGACATCAGAGATTGAATGTTGAGTTGGAGCCCCTGTTTGAACAAATTGAGCAGGTTACAATTCGTGCTGGTGGTAATGATAGAAATGTGAAATCGACTGAGATAAGCATGATCCAGCTTGACATGAAAGAAATCTCAATGGTTCCTGTCCTGTTTGGTGAGAAAGACATTTTAAAAAGTATACAATTACTACCGGGAGTTAAAAGTGCAGGGGAAGGTAACAGTGGATTTTATGTGAGAGGAGGAAATTCAGATCAGAATCTCATACTTCTCGATGAAGCACCTGTATATAATGCATCACATTTGATGGGATTTTTCTCAGTATTTAATTCAGCAGCCATTAAGGAGGTTCAACTGTACAAAGGAGGTATGCCGGCCAAATATGGAGGCAGATTATCATCAGTGCTCGATGTTATTATGAATGACGGCAATTCAAAAAAATTCGGTGTATCAGGAGGATTGGGATTGATATCATCAAACCTCACTGTTGAAGGTCCGATTAAAAAGGATCATGGTTCATTTGTGGTCTCAGGACGTAGAACCTATGCTGATTTATTTCTCAAGTTATCCAAGGATAGCACACGGCAGGATGCTAAATTGTATTTCTATGATTTGAATTTCAAGGCAAATTACAGGATCGGAGAGAATGATCGTATTTATTTATCCGGATATTTTGGCAGAGATGTTATGGGTTTTCAGGATATTATGTCGATGGATTGGGGTAATAAAACCGGAACTCTAAGGTGGAATCACCTTTTCGGCGACCGATTGTTTCTGAATAGTAATTTAGTTTACAGTGATTACAATTTTAAGCAGGGAGCAACTTTTGGTGATATATCGATGAGTATGCTCTCTGGCATTAAGGATTTGAATCTCAAAGAAGAGTTTCAGTATTATGCTAATAGTAAGAATACCATCAAATGGGGGGCAAATATTATTTACCACTGCTTTAATCCCGGACAAATAGAAAGCAATTTTGAGGGTTTTGATCCACCAGTTTTGGATGATCGCTTTGCATATGATGCTGCAGCTTACTTATCACATGAAAGTAAAATTGGTGCTCGTCTTTCCTTAGATTATGGTATTCGATATTCACAGTTTATACCAGTAGGTCCGGGAGATTATTATTCATTCAATACGAACGGAGCAGTAAAGGATACCATTACATATTTGGAGGGCGAAACTATTGCAAGTTATGGGGGTCTTGAACCAAGGGCCTCGCTAAGCTTTGTGCTGACAGACAGAAGCTCTGTTAAGGCCTCTTACAACAGAAACAGACAATATATTCATTTGATATCTAATGCAACTGCAGGAACCCCGCTTGATACCTGGATACCCAGCAGCAGTATTGTTAAGCCCGAGATCGCGGATCAGCTTGCATTGGGTTATTTCAGGAATTTCAATAACAATCAATGGGAAACTTCAGTTGAAGTTTATTATAAAAGTCTTCAGAATCAGATAGAATATAAAAATGGAGCTGACCTTTTGATTAATCCATTTGTGGAGTCTCAATTGGTTTTTGGAATAGGCAGAGCATATGGTCTTGAGGTTTATGCTAAGAAATTGACCGGAAAGCTTACCGGATGGATAAGCTATACTTTGTCTCGCACTGAGCGTAGCTTTCAGGATATAGATAATGGATCATGGTTTCCTGCCCGGTATGACAGAGTGCATGATTTTTCAATTGTAGGCATCTACCAGTTCAATCAAAAATGGAGCCTGTCAGGGTCATGGATCTATTATACCGGTGATGCTGTGACTTTCCCAAGTGGCAAGTACTTTATTGATGATATGATTGTTAGTATGTATACTGAAAGAAACGGATACAGGATGCCTGATTATCATCGCCTCGACCTTGGAGTAAATTTCATTAACAAAAAAAGAGGAAGATTTACCTCAACATGGAACTTTAGTGTTTATAACGCTTATGCAAGGGAGAATGCTTATTCAATAAACTTTACTCAAAGTGAAGATGATCCCAATATTACGCAAGCTGAGCAACTCTCTCTTTTCAGCATAATCCCTTCTATTACCTGGAATTTCAAATTTTAAATCCATGATAAAGAAATACTCATTATATATTTTGCTTGGTCTTTTCAGTCTTACTTCATGCACAAAGATTATTGACATAAAGCTGAATTCAGGCATGCAAAGGATAGTTATTGAAGCCAGAATTACTGATCAAAATCTACCTGCTACAATTATTCTGTCCCGAACGACTGACTACTTTAATCCTGATGAGCCGGAGAAAGTTTCGGGTGCAATTGTGAAGCTGAGTACAGGTTCAGGAGAAATGGAAATACTATCAGAGACAAGCGAAGGAGTATATCAGGCTACTCAAATCAAAGGTGTAAATGGTGAAAAATACTTCTTGCGAGTTGAAGATGGGAACGAGGTTTATGAGGCTTCATCTACCCTGCCGGATAAAGTCAGTATTGATAGTTTGGTCTACAGTCCTTCATTTATGATGAATCCGCACGATACAGTTGGAGGTTTCATGCTCGGATGCAGATTTACTGATCCGGGAGGTATTGCTAATTATTATAGTGTGAACATTTTCAAAACGCCTGTTGACACAGGTAAACAGCAGAGTTTTGGCCCCCCGGGAATGGCAAGTTCTAGATTGCTGGTTGATGACATGCTTTTCAACGGCAAGCCAGGTTCAATTAATCTCAACCGAGGAGGACTATATCAAATAGGAGATACAGTAGAGGTTGAGCTTGTTTCATTGGATCAGGTTGTATATAGCTATTATGATCAGCTCAATGAGGTAAGCGGAGGTGGAGCAATGTTCAGCAGCTCAGCGCCGGCCAACCCGGAGAATAATATCAGTAATGGAGCAATGGGGTTTTTTACAGCTGAAGCGATTGACAGGCAAATGGTAATTATTGAGGCTAAAGCTCCGTAATTGGAGGCCCGGTTGTGGGGTGGGATTTGAAGAAGAAAGTAAGATGATAATGACCTGCTGCTTAAGTTTTTTCCCCTCCTCCACGGATTAGATGTCGGAATGTTTTTTGAGGCATCAGTTTTTTGCTATTTTCGTTTATCCGAAATGAGGCATATTGATTCTAAATATTGGATTATTCTGTCTATCCTGTTATTAAGTATTAAAGCGGGGTATTCAAATGATCCTGAAATCAAAAAAACCGGAGTCCCGTTTATTCAGCATTACTCAAAGAGAGACTACAAAGCTGGAACTCAAAACTGGACATTTGTACAGGCTAATAACGGCATTCTTTATATTGGCAACAATCTTGGCATTCTGAAATATGATGGGACTTTATGGGATATTATTCCTTTACCAAATCATTCTGTCGTAAGGTGTCTTTTTCAGGATAATGACGGAACAATCTATGCTGGAGGATTCAATGAATTTGGATATTTGAAACCAGATGAATCCGGAAAATTGATATACCATTCTCTCAACGATAATATTCCAGGAGAGGAACCCCGTGAGTTCTGGAGAATTGCAAGATCTGGCGATTTTTTGTACTTCCAATCTTATGAGGCTCTGGTGGTGTGGAATACTAAAAATAATGAATGGACTTATTTAGAAGCGGAAAATCAGTTTGGGTTTATAAACGAGGTTGATGGAAAGCTTATTCTGAATGATCAGGGTAGAGGTTTGGTAGAAATCAGCGGAATTGATCTGATTTCTTGTGGGGGGGGAGATTTTTTTGCACGGAATGAAGTGTGGAAAATAATTCGTTTGGAAAGTAAGATACTCGTGTGTACTCAAAATGAAGGGATATTTGAGTTTGCTCAAGGCTGTACAAAACCCTGGGATACTGAAATTAATATTCAGATGATTGAAAACCGATTGTTCAGTGTGGAAGTTGGTGATGATCACGTTTTCTGGGGTTCAATACTAAATGGATTGTATATCACAGATATGGAAGGTCGGATTATTCAGAATCTTAACAAGGAAAGGGGCCTTCATAATAATACCATATTGAGTATTTTTCTGGATTATGAATCGAATATCTGGTTAGGATTGGACAACGGAATTGATCTGGTTGATATATATTCACCATTAAGTAATCTGTTTGTTGGTGCGGATATTGGGAGTGGATATTCGGTGGCTCAATTCAAGGACAGAATTTATCTTGGCACAAATCAGGGCTTGTTTTGGGTAAGTGATTATCGGAAAAGTTTTAATTCAATTGGTGATTCCCAAATACACTCAGTTCATGAGTTATCCGGCCAGGTTTGGTCATTGCATGTTGCAGGAGATTATTTGCTTGTGGGTCATAATCGAGGCACTTTTGCTATAGATGGAGATATAGTTGAACAGATAGGGAATTCCCGGGGTGGTTGGAATTTTGAACCTGTTCCCAATCATCCCGAATTAATTTTACAAGGGACCTACGATGGTTTGCAGTTATTTGAAATAACGAAAAATGGCATAACACTCAGCCATATAATCGATGGATATAGTGAGTCCGGGAAGATGCTTCTCTTTGAAAGTGAAGACCGATTATGGGTCGGACATGGATATAAAGGAATATTCAGGCTGGATCTGAATGCAGATTTTACCAGTGTTAACGAATTGAAGCTTTTTGGTGAGAGTAGCGGCTTAGGATCAAATATCTTTAATGAACTTCTTACAGTTACTCCAGAGGTTCTGGTGTGCAACGAGGATGGATTTTTCATCTTTGACGAAAAATCCAATGACTTTATTGACGCAGACCTATGGAATGAAAACTTCCCTAAATATGGAAGGATGACTCGTCTGATCAGGGAGAACGATGAAACTTACTGGTTTTTTCAGGACCGTCAGGCAGGAAAACTTCGGATATTTAATGACACGCTGTTTGTTAAGGATAGCAGGATTCTTTCTCCTCTTGTAGAATCTTTTAGTCCCAGTTTCGAAAATATTTTTTTCATGTCAGACAGGGATTTGATTTTTGGTACTAATGATGGCTATGTCCATCTTGATCCACAGATTAAACTTCCTAATGTACCTGACTTACCAATTATTTTTAGTTTGTTTGTCAGTCTGCGATCTGATTCCGCCCTTCACATTTATCTTCAGAATCTTGATCAACCAGACATTAAATCGGAACAACATCCCTTGGCTCAGATCCCTTATCGTGACAATGATATTAGGGTGAGTTTTGTAGCTCCGTCCCTGATGGCATCTGATCGAATACAGTATCAATATATACTTGATGGGCAATCTTTAGAATGGAGTCATTGGGCGGAACAGAGCTTTGCTGAATTTACTAACATGAGAGAGGGTGAATATCTTTTAAGAGTTAAAGCGCGAAATGCGTATGGAGTTCTATCATCCGAGCGCAGCTTATTTTTTCATATTAAAACTCCATGGTATAGATCCATTTTAGCCAAGATCTCATACTTTTTACTTGTCATATTGTTTATTTTTTTGAGCTGGTATTTAATAAATAAACGCTTGGAAAGAGAAAAGAGAAGGGCTATGATACTCGAAAAGCGTAAAATGCTACATAAGCAACTTCAGTTGAAAAGGGATTCTGAGCTTGCAGAAAAAGAAATTGTAAAGCTCAGAAACGATAAACTCAGGGCTGATATCAGACATAAGAGCAAGCAGCTGGCAAATCAGACTATGGATGTTTTACAAAAGAACCGTTTCCTGACTGATATTAAGCTCGAAATGATTGAGTTAAAAAAAAGGGCGCAATCTGAGGAAGTCAAATCATCCATGAGAAGAATGATTCGAAAAATTGACCGAAATATTGAGGATGAAGACACGCTGAAAGTATTTGAAACAAGTTTTGATCAGGTTCATGAAAACTTCCTTAGAAGATTGCGGGAAGCTTATCCTGAGCTAACAGCAAAAGACCTGCGTCTTTGTGCCTACCTTCGACTAAATCTGTCGTCAAAAGAGATTGCCCCCTTACTGAATATTTCGATCCGCGGTGTGGAAATTAGCAGATACAGGCTGCGAAAAAAGCTGAATCTGCATCATGAGGAGCACTTGGCTGATTTTATATTAGCGTTCTAGTGATAAACTTCAAGATTTAATTTGAAGTAAAGGGGTGTTTCATTAAGCACTTGATAATCAGGCATGTTTTATTCTATCCGATGAGTTAGTGATGTAGCAAAGTGCTTGGCATGTTGTACTGTTGATGAGTCAGATAATTTGATAAATGCAATCGTACCTTAGTAAATTAGCAAAAGAAATTATCAATTCTAGTGCAAATAAATTATTTACTAAAAAATCTTACAATGAAAATTTACAGATTTCAAATGTTAAAGAAGGTTGGCCTGGTGTTGGCTGCCTTTACTATTATTTTCTCCTCGTGTAAAAAGGATGAACCTTTAGCTGACCCAATTGCCAGCTTTCAGTATGCAGTTAGCGAAACTGATTATCTTGAGGTGATACTAACTAATTATTCCCAGAATGCTACATCATATTCCTGGAATTTTGGAGATGGTGAAACTTCAACTGAATCTGATCCTACTCATGTTTATGCTGAGGCAGGAAGCTATGAAATTACTCTTACCGCGAAGAATATTGATGATGCGATGGCAACTTATTCTGAAATTATTGAACTTTCGGATCCTAATTCAGCTTTAAAATTACTTGATGGTGGAGAATCTAAAACATGGAGATTATATCGTGAAGGTTCCAGTTTAGGTGTTGGTCCTGATTTGGAAGGTGCCCGTAGTTGGTGGGCTTTAATGAACGATGGTTCCCGTCCATGTGTTTATTTCCATGAATTTACTTTCCAGCGTGATGGTTCATTTATTTTTGACGACAAAGGATTATTCTGGGGAGAGACAGCCTTATTTGCTGGAACTGAGCAAAATGAGGTTGCTTTCGAAGCTATTCCAGCCAATATGATTAATAAAGACGGTGTGGATGTTAGTGCCTGGTTGAGTGGCACACATGCTTTCACCTATGACGCGGTTGCAGGTGAAATCACATTGACTGGTACTGGTGCCTGGATGGGAATGCCACAGTTAAGTACTGTTGCTGAAGTAAGTGTTCCAGATGCAAGCAGAACTTTTAGTGCTACTATTGAACAAATGGAAGGTTTTGATTTATTAACTATAACTTTCATTTATGATGGTTTGTATTGGGATTTCACTTATGCCAGCTACTCAGATCCTTCATTGGAACCAGAAGTAGTGACAGTCACTGAAGAATATGGTGAAGATCTTGATGATTTTGCTCCTGCCAGCATGTTTAATACTTTTATTTCTACCACTGAAACAGATGTATCTTATTTAGCTCCTTCTGAATCAGCTGTAACAGTCACAGCTGGAGTTGATGATCCTGCAGATGCTGCTGCCGAAAAAGTAGGTCAGTATGTCAGAGGTACAGATCAGTTTTCTGATCTCAAATTCCAGATGGATTTTGATATTCAGTTTGATAATTTTACATCTTTCTCAATTGAGGTATACATTCCTAGTTCAAATACTTTCGAAGAAGGTGGATTAACTAAGAATATTCAACTCTGGATTGCTGACTTCAGCCAGACTCAGGAATTCTGGGGCAGCTGGGTACAATATGATGTTGACCCTGAATCAATTCCCGTGGATACATGGAAAACATATACTTTCCAGTTAGAATCTCCATCAGCCGGAACAGGTACCCCGAAAACAAGAACAGATCTTGACCTTGTTGGACTTGTTATTGGTGGTTCAAACCATGTAATTGATGGAACTTTCTACATTAGAAATTTTAAATTTGAATAAATCTACATACAGTTGTGATCAGAGATGTTCTGGTCACAACTGTATTTTTTTCTTAAATATCTTCTTCAATGAACTATACAATTCGCATTTTATGCACTATTGCCATTATGCTATTGGGACTTACTGCCTCTTGTGGCAAAGGAGATCCAATAAATAACGAGGATCCCAGGGATTTAACAATAGTTGTAAGTGTGGCAGAGGATGAGTCGGGTTTGGTAAGTATTGAAGCAAGTGCAATCAATACAATCCTCTATTCATTTTACATTAGTATAGCTGAAGATGCAATTGAAGAAAACTCTTCTGGAAAATTTGAATATACTTTTGTGCGGTCAGGCACCTATGAGATTACTATAAGAGCATATGGTACTTCTGGTAAGTATGTGCGTACATCGGCACAAGTAAAAGTCAGTCTTGAAAAAGATGTTTCTATTGAGGATGGCTATATCAGCCCTCTTACATACGAAGGCTATGAATTGGTTTGGAATGATGAATTTGATGGTGACATTATACAATCAACAAATTGGAAATTCGAGATTGGAACTGGCTGTCCGAATTGTGGATGGGGGAATAATGAGTTGGAATATTATCGGAGAGAGAACGCTTGGATCGAAAATGGCGTATTATCAATTGAAGCCAAAGAAGAAAAATATAAGGGAATGGATTACACCTCAGCCCGACTGATTACAAAAAATCTGAGATCTTTCAAATATGGAAGGATAGATATAAGGGCTCTTCTGCCAAGGGGTCAGGGCATCTGGCCTGCTTTATGGATGTTGGGTAATAATATTAGTTCTGCTGGCTGGCCTGAATGTGGAGAGATCGATATCATGGAAATGATTGGGGGTGGAGGAAGAGATAACACAAGCCATGGAACCTTACATTGGGATGCATCTGGAAACCATGCATCAATTGGTGATAGTTATACGGTTCAATCCAGTACGCTATCTGGTGAATATCATGTGTTTAGCATTGTTTGGATGGAATCATCTATTACCTGGTTTGTGAATAACGAGGAATTTTATTCTGTTAATATTACTCCTGCTGAGATGAGTGAATTCCATCAAGAATTTTTCATAATTATGAATCTTGCTGTGGGTGGTAACTGGCCGGGTAGTCCGGATTCTTCAACTATTTTTCCACAAAAAATGAAAGTGGATTACGTACGCGTATTTCAAAAGTAAAATTAAATCAAATGAGAAAACAATACTTCAGATTAATGTTTTTAGTGGGCATATTGATCTGTTCTAAGAATTTGTTTGCCCAAACGCTCTCCGTAACGGGCAAGGTTACAGATGCAACGACAGGCTTGGGAATACCAGTCGCTACAATTTCTGAGCAGGGAACCAGCAATGGAACCCTAAGCAATGTTGATGGGGACTTTTCTATTAAAGTAGCAAATTCTGATGCTGTGCTTTTGGTTTCATTTGTTGGATATCAAACACAAGTTGTCCCGGTTGATGGTAGAACCGTTATTAGTATCAAGCTGGCTGAGAAAGTTTCAGAGTTAGATGAGGTTGTTGTAATTGGCTATGGTACTCAGAAGAAAAAAGTTGTAACCGGTGCTATTGCCAGTGTAAGTAGTGAAGAAATTACTTCTACGCCTATTCATAGAATTGAGCAGGCAATGCAAGGAAGAACAGCTGGTGTTCAGGTTACAAATTTATCCGGACAGCCAGGAGAGGCTCCTACTGTCAGAGTACGCGGAGCTGGAACAACAGGAAATGCTGATCCATTGTACATTGTTGATGGAATGGCAGTTGGCGGAATAGATTATCTAAATCCAGGGGACATTGAGTCTATGGATGTTTTAAAAGATGCTGCTTCTGCAGCGATTTATGGTGCCAGAGCAGCCAATGGCGTGATCCTGATTACCACAAAGAGTGGAAAAAAGGGTGATATGAAAGTCACATATTCGGGTTATCAGGGAATTCAAAATACAGCAAAAACAATCAATATGCTGGATGCTGATCAATACCGTACTCTCATGAATGAAGGCGCACGCAATGCAGGATTGTCAGAGCCCTTTGATATGAATGAAATTCCAAAATACAATACTGATTGGCAAGAGTCACTTTTTCATGAGAATGCACCCATTATGAATCATGAATTTGCCGTGACAGGCGGAAGTGATAAATCAAGTTTTTCTTCCTCTCTGTCTTATTTTTCACAACAGGGAATAATTGGTGGAAGTAAATCACAATTTGACCGTATTACTGCCAGACTTAATTCTCGCCATGAGGTAAATGATAATTTTAGATTTGGGAATAATCTTGCTTATTCCAGTATTACCAGGAGGGGAATTGGAAGTAACCAGTCCTTCAACGGGGCATACAGCTCGGCTTTGAACATGGATCCTCTGACTCCTCTGTACGAGGATGACCCGAACATTTTATCAACTTACCCATATTCATATGAACCTGTTCTCAGCAATTCGCTTAATCAGGTATATGGAATATCAAATTACGTTGGCGCTGAGGTTGTAAACCCAATGGCTTTACTCGAAACTCAAACTGGAGAGACAAGAGTGGATAAACTCGTTGGAAATGTATATGGCGAATTAGACATCATTGAAGGCCTTAAATTCAGAACAAGTTTAGGTATTGATATGGCCTATGTACTGGATGATTCCTATCGCCCACTCTATTATTTGAACGGAGCCCAGCTAAACGTTGATAAAACATCAGTTTCAAAAAATATCAATAGATACTTTACATGGCAATGGGAGAACACCCTGGCATACAACAAGCAAATCGATGATCACAATTTCTCGGCATTAGTTGGAATGACAGCCAGTAAATTCAATTTTGAAAACCTCTCTGGTTTTAATGCCAAAGTTCCTATTACAGATCCCAATCATGTTTATCTGAATATGGCTACTGATACTGCATGGACAGCAGGTGGTGGAGCTGCTCACTCTTCTTTACTATCAAATTTTGCTCGTGTTGCATATGATTATAAAAACAAATACTCTTTTACCGGAATTATACGAAGAGATGGTTCTTCGAAATTCGGTTCTAACAAGAGATACGGTATTTTTCCATCCGTGGGTGTGTCATGGTTGTTGAGCGATGAGAATTTCTTCCCAAAGATCAAAGAGATTAACTTTTTGAAATTGAGAACCTCATGGGGCATCAATGGAAATCAGGAAATTGGAAATTATCAGTTCATATCAGTGATGGACAAAAGCCGGGGCTACATTTTTGGCGGAGGCCGGATGATTGGTGCTTCACCAGCTTATATTGAGAATGCGGATATTCATTGGGAGGAATCAAGACAATTTGATGCAGCCATAGATTTAGGAGCCTTTAACAACAGACTGATTGCCACGATTGATTATTATAGTAAAACTACAAGTGGATTGCTGGAGCGTATTCCTATACCAGCTCATGTTGGAAATGGACCCCCATTTGCAAATGTTGGATCAGTTCAGAACCGTGGTGTGGAAATGTCAGTTAATTGGCGACATATTTTCGGTGCAATTAGTTACTCAGTGGGAATGAATGGTGCTTATAACAAGAACATGATGACCCATATTGGTAATGAAGAAAAGGTATTGCCAGGTGCTACATGGGCTGTTGCCGGAATGGTTACCAGGGCAGAGGAAGGACTTCCGATTGGATATTTCTGGGGTTATCAAACCGCAGGTCTATTCCAGAATGATGCCGAGATATTCCAACATATTGGTGTAACCGGGAAACCTCTGCAACCACGTGCTGTGCCAGGCGATGTGCGTTTTGTGGATGTTAACAATGATGGTACGATCAATGAAGATGATCGAACGATGATTGGTAATCCTACACCGGATTTCACTCTTGGATTCAATGCGTCAATTGAATACATGCAATTTGATTTTTCAATGCTTATTGTAGGAGCCTATGGCCATGAGATATTTAATGGAATGCAAAGACAGGATCTACGTTTTACAAACCGGTCTGAAGCTATCCTGGACAGATGGACGGGAGAAGGCACTTCAACTGACATTCCCAGATATACCTGGATAGATGTAAATAACAATTACCGGGTTTCGGATTTGTACGTCGAAAATGGTTCATATACCAAAATAAAAAATGTACAGCTGGGATATACCATAGCCGATCCCATACTGAAACGTATTCGAGCAAGCACATGGAGGTTCTATCTTTCATTCGAGAACCTTTTCACTTTTACAAAGTATAGTGGTGCTGATCCTGAGATTGGAGCGATGAGTGCTTTTGATATTGGAATTGACCGTGGAATATACCCACAGGCAAGAACTGTCAGACTTGGGACAAGTATTACATTTTAAAAAAGGAGTTAAAAATGAAAAGATTATTATATCACACAGCTAAGATTCTACTCATAGTTTTCCTTTTTACTTCATGCGAAGATTTTCTTGATCTAAAACCACTTGATCAGGAAGTATCCTCAAATTTTTATCAAACTGAGGAAGATGCCATGCAAGCGCTGGTGGCTATCTATGATGTGATCACGTACCAGTCTAGTCCGGGTATCTCCTGGGCACCGTTCATTATTGTCTCAGATATTTTATCTGATGATAGTTATGCAGGAGGTTCTGATGCGAATGATGGAATGCAGCAGCAGGAATTGAATACTTTTGATATTCCTACTACAAATGGCATTGTTCATTCTATTTGGATTAAGAACTACATTGGTATTTACCGGGCTAATTTGTTTTTGGAGCTTATTGATCAAATAGATGCCAGTGATGAATTTAAGAAAAGAACCATCGCAGAAGCCAAATTCCTAAGAGCCTATTTTTATCTCGAGCAAGTAAGATTTTTCGAGAATATTCCACTTTTAACTGCCACAATAAAAGGACCAGAAGAGTATAAGCAAGAGCAAAATACTCCTGAAGAGGTCTATAATCAAATAGCACTTGATCTGGATGAAGCAATAGTTGATTTGCCAACAAGTGTTTCATTGTCTGAGGCAGGCAGGATTACTAAATGGGCTGCTGAGTCATTAATGGCAAGAACATACCTGTTTTACAATGGTGTTTATGGAATGGATTTACAGGCAGGTGAAAAAGTGGTGGATGAAACAGTGGTATTGGCCTATCTCGAGGATCTGATAAGTAATAGCGGACATGATTTGTTTGAGAATTACCAGGATAATTTCAAGTTGGTTGGTGAGTTTGGAATAGAATCTGTTTTTGAAATCTCCTATGGTGACACACCAGCATGGTGGGATTGGGGTTACATCCGTGGAGGACATGGAAATCTATCAGCCCAAATGCAAGGTCCCAGGGTTACTGGTTCACAAAAATGGAATCGTGGTTGGAGTTTTGGAACGGTAAGCCAGAAGCTGGTACAGGATCTGGAGGATGACCCTCGATTAGCTTATACCATTCTCAAAGAGGAGGAGTTGGATGGTAAACTGACAAAGGGATATCAGCATACAGGGTACTTCTCAAAAAAGTACAGTTCTGATTCTGAACACTGGGGGAGTGATGGGCAATTTGAGCTTAACAGAACCTGTAACCACAGGGTCATCAGATTTTCTGATGTGCTTCTTATGGCAGCAGAACTCGGGAGTCCAAATGCCCAACAGTATCTTGATCGTGTTCGAGAACGGGTTGGTCAGGAAAGTGTTCCCGCTAGTATGGAAAACATTTTGAAGGAGAGAAGACTGGAATTATCTCTTGAAGGTATAAGGTATTTTGATGTATTACGACTTGGATTGAACTATGCAGAAGAGGAATTCTCTACGTCAGATATTCGTGGTCCACGATACGAGGGAGATCAACAACTTTTTGATGTGAATTTTGATCCATCAACAAAAGGTTTTCTGCCAATACCCCAAACAGAGGTGGATCTATCTGCTGGTTCATTCATACAGAATCAAGGCTATAACTAATTATTAATTTGGGTTTAGCGTTTAGAATGCTGTCTTGTCGTTCGCAGGGATAACAAATATAGCAGTGGGATTTCTAAAGCTACTTCTTCGGAAGAAGCTTTAGAAATCCGGCTGAGCCAATTAACTACAAAAGAATGCAGTACAATAAAAGATATACCGTGCTAACGGCTATGATTGTGGCTTTGGGTGGATTCTTATTAGGATTCGACAGTGCTGTAATCTCAGGAGCAGTGCCATTTATTAAAAGCTACTTTCTTCTCAATGAAATTCAGTTGGGTTGGTCAGTGTCATGTCTGATATTGGGAGCAATGCTTGGGAATTCGGTAGCAGGTCCACTAAGTGACCGTTACGGCCGTAAGAATGTGCTTATTGTAACATCTTTATTATTTGCAGTTTCTGCTGTTAGTTCAGCCCTGGCTACCCAGTTTGGATTTTTTATTGTTGCCAGAATAGTTGGTGGAATTGGGGTTGGTGGAGCAATTTTGATCGCACCAATTTATATTGCTGAAATGGCGCCTGCTGAGAAGCGAGGACAACTCGTTTCTTTTAATCAGCTCAATATCGTTCTTGGTATTTCAGCAGCCTATTTCTCAAATTATTTTCTTCTTGAAATTGGAGATAACAACTGGAGATGGATGCTAGGAGTTGAAGCCATTCCCGCAATTATTTATTTTTCCGCCTTATTCATCGTTCCCAGAAGTCCAAGGTGGTTATATAGCCATGGAAATAAGTTGCAGGCAAGAATCATTCTGGAAAAAATTGGAGGTGCTGCATATGCAAAGACCTGCCTTGCAGAGATTCAGGAAAGTTTTGATAAACAAACAACAAAAGCCTCCTTGAACCAGGTGTTTAAAAGAAAGTATGGTTTTATTCTTTTAATCGGATTAACTATAGCTTTTTTTCAGCAGATCACAGGTATTAATGCTGTTATGTATTATGCACCAACCATCTTCGAGCAGGCAGGCGGGGGAACAAAAGCTGCCTTTATGCAGGCAGTGGTAGTTGGATTAACTAATTTGGTATTCACCTTAATTGCCATTAATCTTATTGACAGGCTTGGAAGAAAATCTCTATTAATGGTCGGTGCTGCAGGAATGACAGTGGCTCTGTCTGTATTGGGATTCTCTTTTAATAAACCGATTGAAGATATTAATACAGTTATTGTACTGATATCAGTGCTTTTTTATGTTGCATCTTTCGCGATCTCCTTTGGTCCTGTTATGTGGGTATTGCTATCTGAAATATTCCCAAATATGATAAGGGGATTCGCTATTTCAATTGTGGGATTTTTTAATTCTCTGGTAAGCTTCAGTGTTACTTTGGTTTTTCCTTGGGAGTTAACGCATGTGGGGCCATCCGGAACCTTCTTCATATTCGGAGGGATGGCATTCCTCGGCCTACTTTTTGCCATGTTTCTTGTTCCTGAAACTAAAGGAAAGTCTTTGGAACAGATTGAAAAAGAACTTATAAGAAAATAATACGATGATAAAGAGGTTTATATATTTTTTAGTAATTGCGTTTATTGGAGCAATATCTTATGCATGTAAATCAACCAATAATGAGGGAGAGGGCCCAAAACATGTGCAGCTAGAGCAAACAAATGGAAATTATTCTCTAAGCGTAGATGGTGAGCCTTTTTACGTTAAAGGAGCCGGATGCGAATTTGGAAATATTGAATCTCTGGCCAGACATGGTGCTAATTCTTTCAGAACCTGGCGAACCGAAAATGGACAACAAAGTGCTCAGGATATTCTTGACGAAGCAAAAAGACATGGACTTTTAGTCTGCATGGGTCTGGAAATTGGCAGGGAAAGACACGGCTTTGATTACAATGATGATGAGGCTGTAGAAAAACAATTTGAATATATTAAAGCTGAGGTGTTAAAGTATAAGGATCACCCGGCTCTTCTCACCTGGGGTATTGGCAATGAGTTAAATCTAAATTCTTCAAATTCTAAGGTTTGGAAGGCAGTAAATGATATTTCAAAGATGATACATAAGCTGGATACTAATCATCCTACCACAACAATGTTGGCTGGTTTCAGTAAAGAGCTCGGAGATGAATTGGCCGAACAAGCCGGGGATCTTGATTTCTTGTCTTTCCAATTCTATGCTGATATTATTAATCTCCCGAAGTATATTAAGCAGGCTGAATATAAGGGTGCTTATCTGGTTACAGAATGGGGAGCTACTGGTCATTGGGAATCTCCGACAACAGATTGGGGACGACCACTTGAACAAAACAGTTATGATAAGGCAAATTCATATCATTTTCGTTATGAGAATGTTATTGCACCTGACCATGCACAATGCATTGGAAGTTATGTATTCTTGTGGGGACAAAAGCAGGAACGAACTCCTACCTGGTATGGAATGTTCCTGGAAAATGGAGACGAAACGGCAACGGTAGATGTAATGCATTATATCTGGAATAGTGAATGGCCCGAGAATAGAACACCTAAAATGGAATCTTTAACTATGAATGATTTGTTTGCCGGTGCAAATATTAAACTGGCACCCAAAGCAAGTTGCTGGGCAGAGGTGAAGGTGTCTGAGCCAGATGGAGATGACATGACAATACATTGGGAAATAATCCAGGAAGTGCCTGAAGATCAACAGAGCGATGGAGGAGATTTTGAAGCCCGTCAGGAAACCATTCTAAGTTCTTTTGTGAATTTGACTGAAAATAAAATTGAATTCACCGGGCCAGGAAATGCTGGAGAATACAGATTATTTGTTTACGTGTCTGATGGAAAAGGTCACTCAGCAACAGCTAACATTCCATTTTTGGTTAAATAGATTTATCCATGCAAAAGCTTTGGAAATATAATGGAGATAAGCACGGTAGTTTTACTGCTGTGGATCCTGATCAAACGAGCCGTCTGTATTTCCCATTAATGAATGAGGCGGGAATGAAAACCTCGGTTACTCCGGAGCTTAAAGGTGATATCTCAGCAAATTTTGCTCAATATCTAATGCCTCCTGTGGTAACTGAAGACCTACCCAGAACAAACAATAGCAGATATGTATGGCTTACATTTGATAATCATTCTCCATGGTCGCTAAATGGATTGAGTTCAGAGCAACAGTCACTGAAGTGGACGGATAATCCGGAGAAATCTGAAATACAAGCTCGTCCTGGTATGTTCAGATTGAAGAGATTCCATCACAAATTGGCAATTACAGGGGAAATTAGTATTACGGTTCCCAATACTGCTGACAAGGTGGAATTGTGGAAGGTTATTATTCATAATCATGGTGATGTAGATCAAAAAATCACACCCTATATCGCTTTACCCTTGTTTGGCCGACATGCAGATAATCTTCGTGATCACCGGCAGGTTACTTCCATGTTTCAGATAACAAGCAAGCTGAGTTATGGCGTTCATTTAAAGCCAAGTATCGTTCACGATGAGAGTGGACACAGGATTAATAAAACCAGCTATTTCGCTATGGGATACGGTCCTCAAAGTGAAAAACCTGAAAGAATCTGGACTCGGATGCAGGATTTTATCGGTGAAGGAGGAAGTCTGAGTAATCCTCAGGCCGTTTTCCAAAATTTGCCGGAGCCTGATTTAAATGAATCAGACAGAAATGGCGTGGATGCTGTTTGTGCCATGAGCTTTTCTCCCAAAACACTCAAACCGGGGGAGGAAATACAACTGCATATGCTTATTGGTATTACCGATAATAGTGATGCAGAAGAGATTTTTTCGCGATACAATACTCAGAACAAAGTAGATTCCATTCTGGATGATACCCTAAACTATTGGTCTGACCTTACTGGTCAGGTCGAATTTGAAACGGGTCAGAAAGATTTTGATGAATGGGTACCATGGCTGGCTTTTCAGCTGAAATGTCGTCAGATTTATGGAAATAGCTTCCTGCCGGATTTTGGATATGGACGGGGAGGACGTGGCTGGAGAGATCTGTGGCAAGACCTTTTATCAATTTTCCTGGTAGATCCGGATAGCGCACGCAATGAGATTGTAAATAATCTTAAAGGGATCCGGATCGATGGATCTAATGCTACAATAATTGGAAATAAGCCTGGGGAGTTTAAGGCTGACCGAAATAATATTCCCAGGACATGGTGTGATCATGGAGCATGGCCATTATTCGCCCTGAATTTCTACATTCAACAGACAGGAGATTTTGAGATCTTGCTAAAGGAAATAGAATACTGGAAGGATCCTTTTGTTTTCAGAAGTACGGAAATCGATGAGCTATGGAATGAAGATGAAGGAAACTGGTTATTGACCCGTAATGGAGATAAGTATAAGGGATTTGTTCTTGAGCATATTCTTGTTCAGCAATTATCTGCCTTTTTTCATGTAGGAGAACATAATATTCTTCTTTTGGAGGGTGCTGACTGGAATGACACTCTGGATATGGCTAAAAACCGTGGAGAGTCAGCTTGCTTTCAGTCTTTCTATGCAGGAAATTTGGGAATTCTTATTGAGCTTCTGGAGGTACTGAAATCAAGAGGAATGCATTCAATTGGCCTCCTGGATGAGCTGTCTGCCTTGTTTGACCGATCTTTGAATCAGGGTACTATAAATTACGGTGTGATCTCTGAAAAAAGAGAACTGATCAATAAATACTTCCAAAGTGTCAGATCACGTGTGAGTGGGAGACGGCGAGATTTTAAAGTGGACGAACTTATTACTGATCTCAAAATAAAGGAAGAACATGCCAAGAAGCAAATCCGGTCTCAGGAGTGGATTTCTACGGATAATGGTGGATATTTCAATGGTCATTATGATGATCAGGGCCAAGCAATGCATGGTAATTTTCCTGAAGGTTTCAGAATGGATCTCACGTCTCAGGTTATGCCTGTTATGTTTGATGTTGCCAGTGACAATCAAGTGTTAGAAGTTTACCAATCAGCTAGAAAAATTCTTGGGGATGAAAGTAGTCCGGGTTTGAAATTATGTACACCTTATCCGGATATTGACATGAATATCGGACGTATCACGGGCTTCGTATATGGGTATAAAGAGCATGGTAGCAAATGGATGCAGCAAAATATCATGTTCATGCATGGCCTGTTTCACAGAAATCATATTCAAGCCGGACATGAAATGTTCAGAGATATTTTTGAATTGAGTAATGATTCTGCGGTGTCAAAAACCTTTCCCGGTATTCCTTCGTTTTATGAACCTGATGATCGTGGCTCATATATGTACCTGACTGGTTCATCTACCTGGATATTTCTCAGCCTTGTAACTCAGATTTTTGGAATCCGGGGAAGAGCTGGAGATCTTATGCTTAATCCAAAGCTATCGGATTGGTTCTTTGATCATAAGCAGGAGGCAAAAATTAAGCTGAACTATAGAAATCAAAGAGTACAGATAACATATTTCAACCCCCAATGTCTGGCTGTAGATAATTACAAAATACAATCAGTAAAAATCGATGACAGATCAGTTTTTTCTGGTTCTGAATCTTCTGTTATTATTGATTCCAAGGAGTTTAGTTCCTTCGGGAGAGGATTAGTTTATTTACGAATAAATTTAGGTTGATGTAAATTTGATCCTGGAAACCTGTCATGTAGTGCAACTTGGCAGGTTTTGCTTTTCGCCTCCAATTTAAATCTCTTGTGGAACGGCCAATTTTTTCAAAATTGAGGTGTTCCAAAAGAGATTCAAACCTCCGGCTTTCTTTAATGTTTCTGGCATTGATTTTATTAATGCCCATAAAGGACGATAATTCAGAAACAGATGAAACTTTCCGGTTTTTGGATTGTATATATGTGTACTGTCTATTTCGCAAAAAATGCATTATCCAATTATATTATGAAAATTACAGGGAAAACTTACGTGTCAGAAATTTTGAAGGAACATGGAGACATTGCTGGGGTTATGGAAATCTTTGGTGTAAAAAGAGTGGGAGGCTATGGTTTTAGAAAGGTAATTACCCGTGTTATTACTGTTAAAACTGCAGCTTTTATTCATAGGATCCCTCTGGATAAAATGTTGGGGATGTTAGAAAATGCTATTGCCACTAAATGATAATAATTGGAGAATTGATTTAGGGATTATGTATAGATTCCTTTTGCTATCGACAATGAGCAATTAGTTGAATTGTCGATCTTCTTCATTGGCATTTGTGCATCTGGACTTGGAATTTGGTGTTGAGTGTTAATGATAAAATTATTCTGTTTGTTGTTAGTTTGAATGCTTGTATTGATTGCTGTTGTTACCTTTGGGTGGTAATTAACACTTTTGATCATGAGAGTATTTTTTTCAATTTTATTTCTTTGTCTGAGTTTTAGCTTAATAGCCCAAACTCCAAAGAAGAAACATGTGACTCCTTTTGAACGGCTCACAATTGTCACAAATCCTTCTAAAGGTGAGAATCCATATCCAGCATGGGGTGTTTTTCCATCTAAAGAAACTCCGATCAGGAAGATTTTGATGCATTTAACTTTGGGAACACCTGATTCCATTTCAACTGCTCATTGGGACTATAAAGACCATGTCACAATCAGACGTGTTGGTGGACTGGCAGGGGAATCGCATGACCTGGAGATTGGAAGAATGCTAACTCCTTATGGGAGTATTTATAGTACCGGGTGGGAGTTTAAATGGACTGTTGACGTTACGGATTTTGCAATGATTTTTCGTGACAGTGTGGAAATTGAATACAATCACACAGGGTATGAACCTACTTCAGTTGGTTGGGCCCTGACCATTGATTTTGAGTTTACCTTGGGACCTCCACACATTCTACCATTACAAATTGATAACATGTGGGTGGGTAGCTACAATTATGGAAACCCTGAGAAACCGACAGAAGCTGAATTAACGCCGATTAAATATACTCCGCTTAAGGAAAGTGTGATTAATCGTCTCCGTATTCAGCATACCGGACATGGAATGGATCAACCAAAAGGGTGTTCTGAGTTTTGTAGTAGATGGAGAAGAGTTTTGTTTAATGGCGAAATTGCTCAGGATAAGGATCTTTGGAAAGAGTGTGGCGACAATCCACTTTATCCGCAGGGAGGTACATGGATTTTTGATAGAGCTTTATGGTGTCCGGGCGACCTTCAGGCACCGGATATCATCGATGTTTATCCAACAGCCGGTGAGAATGAATTTGAGATTATGATGGAGCCTTACACCGCCACGGAGAATATTCAGGCGAAAGAGGCTATCGCATCATGTCTGATCCAATATGGTGCTCCGGTAAGCAAATATGATGTCGAGATGGTGGAGATTGTGACTCCTAATAACCGTCAGCTTTATAATCGCTCAAACCCGAAATGCTTTGATTCAAGAATTATTATCCGCAACCTTGGCAGTAAAAAATTGACCTCATTGACGATAGCCTATGGGACAAAAGGATTCGATGAGAGAATTTTTAAATGGAAGGGAAATCTGGCCTATTACGGCTCTGAAGAAGTAATCCTGCCCGGTTCACATAATTTCGAGACAGGTGAGAACACTTTTGTTGTTGAACTTAAAAAGCCTAACGGACGAAAGGATGCATGGATAGGCGACAACACTATGACGACACAATTTGATGCCCCTGTGACCTTACCTGAGAATATTATTATTCAATACAGAAGCAATAATCAACCTGAAGAGAATCATGTTTTCATTGTTGGTGAATCAGGAGATACTTTATATCAAAAGAGCCCTGATCAGGTGGAGAAGGCACATTTGTATGTTGATACCCTGAACCTGAAAGATGGACTATATGAGATGTTCTTGATTGACACAGCCGGACAAGGATTGGAGTTTTGGTTTATGCGTGATCAGGGCTTCGGATATATAAGGATACTGGATATGGATGGAAATCTGCTGCATCTTTTTACGGCCGATTGTGGTGATGGTGAAATGCTTGCATTCCGCACAAGTACTGAGTTTGTTAAAGATCCGGCTGTTGTGCTTTATGATTTTGCATTATACCCTAAAGTTGTAACAGAGGAGTTCGCTCTGGAAGTTTACTCCGGACGTGAAATTGAGCTGGAAGTATTATTGAAGCATGAGGGCGTTGTGGTTGAGAAGCATTCTTATCCAAAGACCAATGGGGGCACCTTTAAATACAATATTGCCCATTTGCCTGATAAGCGGTATATCGCTGAGGTTTATGTGAATGGAGAGTTAAAGCACAAGTCGCGGTGCCAGAAGGCTTCGAACTGGCAGTATTAATTGTTTTTTGAATAAGATTGCTTATTAGCGACAAATAGTATATATTTGTAATAAATAAGCGACAAATATGAATTCTAAGAAAGCAATTCTTCTCCCTAAGTACCAAGAGATGTTTGGTCAATTAGGAGAAAATATTAAGCTTGCCCGTAAACGAAGGAAACTTTCCACTGAGCAGGTTTCAGAGCGTGCTGGTATTCATCGAGCAACCCTTTTTCGTATAGAAAAAGGAGACCCATCGGTAGCCATAGGATTGTATTTCAATGTTTTTAGAGTATTTAATCTTCAAGATGACTTTCTAAAATTAGGAATCGATGATGTATTTGGCAGAAAACTCCAAGACCTTGATTTGTTGTAAATAGTATGGGAAGCGGAAAGTTTGACATATATGTTTTTGCGAACTGGTCAGGACTTAAAGGTCCTGTATTTATTGGGACTCTTTCTGCCCATTTCGCTAAAGGGAAAAAGGCCTTTAGTTTTGAGTATGATAAGAACTGGTTGAAAACTGATGCTCAACAATTATTGGATCCTGATATAGCATTTTATTCTGGGCCACAATATCCACCGAGCAAAGAAAATTTTGGAATATTCTTAGATAGTATGCCTGATACCTGGGGAAAAACTCTGATGAAAAGGCAAGTTGCACATGAAGCGAGAGCAAAAAACGAAAAGGCAAAAACACTCTATGACATAGACTATCTACTCAGGGTTCATGATGAAAGTCGGATGGGTGCACTACGCTTCAAAATTGAAATGGATGGTCCTTTTTTAGACAATAATACTGAGAAGCCAGTACCACCTTGGACAAGTCTGGGGGAGCTTCAAGATGCTGTTAATTTATTAGAGAATGAAGACCAAAGTGATGCCATAAAAAAATGGTTAGCGGTTTTGATTGCACCAGGTTCATCACTGGGTGGAGCCAGACCAAAAGCAAATATTCTGGATGCGAGTAAAAACATATGGATAGCTAAATTCCCATCGAAGACAGATGTTGTCGACAAAGCTGCCTGGGAATTCTTGGCCTACCAATTAGCAATTGCTTCGGGAATTGAAATGGCCGAATCTAAAATCGAAAAATTAAGGGGTCAATACCATACTTTTTTGACAAAGCGTTTCGATAGGGAAAATGGGGCACGTATTCATTTTGCCTCGGCAATGACAATGACCGGGAATTCTGAAAATATTATTAAGAATGGTGCACCTAGTTATTTGGAAATAGTTGAATTTATTGAAAATTTTGGTGCTAATGTAACCTGGAATTTGCATCAATTATGGCGTAGAATAGCATTTAATATTGCCATTTCAAACACTGATGATCATTTAAGAAATCATGGCTTCATATTAACTGAGAAAGGTTGGATATTATCTCCTGCTTATGACTTAAATCCATCGACTGATAAGGATGGGCTGTCACTCAATATTGACATGGACAATAATGCATTGGATTTTGAATTAGCTAAAAGTGTTGGTGAATTTTTTAGATTAAGTGAAGAAGAAATGGATGCCATTTTGAGAGAAGTACTATCAGTAGTTAAGGATTGGAGATCTATTGCTAAAAGGATAGGAATTTCACGTATGGAGCAAAGTTTAATGGAAAGAGCATTTAACTATTTATTCCCGATTTCATAGATCAGAGGGTTAATTATATTTCAAGAACTCTTGCAAAATACCGTACTTAAAGAAATAAACTTACTCTATTATAGAGATATCAGGACCTGCTTGGTCGAGGGGATGTAGTTATTAAATTATTCAATAAGTTCCCGACCTATGTAATTCCTTGGTAAAGCAGTAAACAAATTCGTTTGATTATCTAAGAACTGCCAAGTAAAGGAACCTCCTGATACACTATGGTTTCCATTGTAGTCAATGCTAATAGTAATGGCTTCATTTTCGGTGTCTGGCTCGGCTGAACAAACTACTATCCTGACATCATCTTGATCAACAACAGTGATATGGACATCTTCAATAGGCAGACCAGTTGATGAATTTAATGTCTGCCCTGATAGTTGGCATTTCTGGGCATAGCTCGTCAGAACTATTGGACACATTAATAGCAGAATTATTAATCTAAGGATCATTGAGAAATATTTTAGTTCAGGGGGGATTCAAAAGTAAAGAAAGTTCAATAATTACAAAAATACGATAAGCCCAAGAACTGAATATTTGATAAGCAAGCCCGCTGCACTAAAGAAAAGCACCTTCTTGTACGGATAATTGATCATTCCTGAAGCCAGGCAAATAATGGGAGATGACAGGGGTAGCAGATTAAACACGAATATGGTGAGGTTGCCGTGTTTTTTGATTGTTTGGATAGCCTTACTGCTTTTCCTTTCACCAAAATATCTGTTAATCACATTGGTGCTGATCTTTCTTCCAATCCAGTAATCGATGGTTTGAGCTGTTAGGGCCGTGACTAAAGCAACTGCTATCAATAAAACTATATGAGAAAAACTGGTAGCGCAGTAGATAAAGGATAATTCAACCGGCATGAGTAGAAAAAAGAGGTAGCCGGCAAAATGAAGGGTTGCAAAAGACCCCAATGATTGGCTTCTGCCCTGGATGAAATCCTGACCTAATGTTGCCGATAAAATAAGTATCGCAGTTAGTGAGGTTATTATTAGAACAAGAAGCCTTACACCTTTCAGTTTAGTTTTATCCACACGCTAAAAATAGATAATAAACTGAGAGTTTCAGTTTTGAGTCTGATAATTTTTATCTTACTTCAAAATCAGTTTAAACCTATTACAATGATTACTGCGTCGAATTTCATGAAGATAATCCTATGTTCTTGTGTATCCCTATTCCTTTTGTCGAACTGTATTGTTGATAAGCAAGCCCCGGATTTGGTTCCCGATGAGAGAGGAACAGCTCCCAATTACTGGTGTACCTGGTATTGGCAAAATTACTTGATTGAGAAGGGCAAAGAGATTACAAACCCTGATCCTAAAACGGTCTATACCAATTCGGCAGCCAGAGAGAATGTGAATCAGGAGACGATCTTCGGAGAGGAAGGGATGGCTAAGGTGATGTTGCCAAAAACAAGGGGTGATTATTACTTTGTGATCGATCATGGCTGGCAGGATAAGAGGATAAAGAAGAATACTTTCTTTTCACTGATCATGGATACACTTGATTTTCCGAAGTACGCCCAACTCGAGCCGCGAGACAGAGTTAAGCAGATGAATGTAGATATTAAAGCTCTGGGCTGGAGGAGCCTGGGGCTTTGGGTGAGGGGAAACCCTACTGAGGCTGAGATGCGAACCTTTGTTGAGTGGAGCAAATATGCCGGAATAGAATACTGGAAGATCGATGGGGGAGATACAAAGTTCTATTATGCAACAAAGATAAAGGAGGAGATTTATCCTGAATTGACATTGGAACATGTGACTGGTGCTGGTCCATTAACTCCGCTTTGGGGTGAAGTAGATCGGGAATTTTATCCATCCGCTTATTATCCGGAGTTAAACTCTAATAAATCAGGAAAGATGTTGGAGATTCTGCAAAATACCTCGGTATTCCGAACCTATGATGCAGCTCCTTTGCTGGTTACGACTACAACCATGCAAAGAGTTCATGATATTCTGACATTAACTGCCGGAGATGCCAGGTACTCAGCCATTCTGAATGTTCAGGATGAATGCAACATTGCTGCGGCAATGGGCTTACTGGTGGCGGTTAAACGTCACCCCATGAACACGCCGAGAATGTATAAGGGTAGCGATTATCATTTGCAGATTTCGGGCGATCGACAAGTTGGGAAGAGGCTTAATGAGATGGATAGATTTGCTGTGTGGCAAAGAATTGCCCCTCCTATGCCTGCCGGATATGGTAGCTATCATTCATCAGATGAATTTATGATTGACAGTATCGTTTTTCATGAGAATCATACTTGGTATACACCCACTTATGGCAAGATGGTACGGCAAAGTGCACCGGCGGTTATGAGTCGGAATATTACTCTGCCTTCGGTAAAAGCAGATGGGGAGAAGCCTTTCGTAATGGCCAGTAAATTTCAGGATGGAGTTGTTTGTATTGCTACTGAAGGTCGGGTAAAGCCTAACAAAAGTTGGTTTCACCCGAGAGCTGAAATTACTGTATCAGAACTTGAAGCTGGTCAGCCAATTGGGGTATTCGGATATTACAAAACCCTGACCCTGGAGTTTACTGATGATATTTCAAAAAATGCCGGTGTTTGGGCTCAGGACCTTCTTGCGTCAGAGGCTGTAGATATAAGTGGCAGGATTTCTATCAAGGGAAATACTTTAACAATTCAGGGAGACCTTATCGATGAGATTGGAACTTCATGCAATGATGAAGATGATATTTCTGCACCTGGATTGGTGTTGCGAGTTAGTAATAATTAGGATTTTGCAGAGGGGGGAGTCGTCTCCAGCTTGAAGCCAGTTTGAAGCCGCCAATTTTTTTACGAAAACCTGAGATGTTTCAAACTGGCTTCAAGCCTCCGGCTCCACGGTATTCGAATGGCCTGCCTCCCCTGCCTCCCCTGCGCTTCGCTCGGGTTGTTAATAGGTTCTGCTCGTCTTGAAAAGTTATTTCAGTACCTTTTTGGTCCTTTTCAGGCTTCTTTTTCAAGACTCTTGGCTACAAAGTATTATTATTGTATTACGAAGTTGAACAAACCGGGCATGATTATTTTTTGTTATGTAAGCTCCATCCTGCAATTGAAATAAATAAAAGCGAATGAAAACACTTGTGATGATGACTTCCTTATGGATTTGTGGCTTGGGTATTGGTACTCTTGCCCAATCCATTGAAGGTGGAATTGTGAAGTACAAGCGTATTGTCGACCTTGGAATTAAGGTCGAGGGGGAATGGGCTGACTTTAAGAAGACTTTGCCAAAAACCCGTACTACGAATTTCATTCTGTATTTCTCTACCTCAGAATCCAATTTTGCGGATAATGCTAAGGAAAATGAAGCTCCCAGCAACATGATGAAGAAGGCTATGTATTTTGCAGGAGTTACCGGGAAACCACAGGTTAAGTTTGCCAAACTTTATCGGGATATGGATAAGAATTTAGAGATCAAACAAAGCGAATTTATGACCCGTTTGTTTTTGGAGGAGGGCAAAACGCCTAAATTGAAGTGGAAAATGGGTGCGGCAACTAAAGAAATTCTCGGTTATACATGCATGCAGGCTGAGATTGAACTGGATGGCAAGAAAATATTGGCATGGTTTACTCCTGACATCCCTATATCCATAGGGCCTGATAAATACTATGGACTACCCGGACTAATTCTGGAGGCCAATGTGAATCAGGGCCAGCAGGTTTGGCTGGCCGCATCTATTGATAAAACTGTTCCGTCAAAAGAACTGTTGTCAAAGCCTAAAGAGGGTAAGAAAGTAAAGCCCGATCAGTACAAAAAGATTCAGGAAGTTAAGATTGCCGAATGGGAGAAGCAGGCTAAAATGAAGAAAAACCTGAAAGGTGATTGGCAAGGGGGAAAGAAATAATAAACAGATTATTATGTTCTACAGAGTATTGGTTTTTTTCTGCATGATGGTCTGGTCGCTTGGTAGTTTTGGACAAAACAAGATATCAGGAACAGTGCATGATGAGAATGATGTACCGCTTCATTCGGCTACTGTTGTATTATTGAACCCATCAGATTCTACAATGGAATATTTTGCTGTTACCAATGAAGACGGGGAATATTACATCCGAAATATCAATGATGGATCTTATTTAATGCAATATGCCTTTGTAGGTATGCAATCACTATTTGCAGATATTGAAATTCCTACCGGAGATGGAGAAAATCTGGGTATTATAACAATGAAGGTTAAAGCTCTCGATGTTGAAGAGGTCTCAGTTGTAGGGGAATATGTACCTATGAAGTTTAAAAATGATACTGTTGAGTTTAATGCGAAAGCTTTTAAAACAAAGCCAGATGCTGTTGTTGAAGATCTGTTAAAGAAGTTGCCCGGCCTGGAAGTTGACCGTTCAGGGAACCTTAAAGCAATGGGTGAAGATGTAGTGAAGGTGTTGGTTGATGGCAAGGAATTTTTCGGCAATGATGCTAAGGTAGCTACAAAAAATCTACCAGCTGATGCCATTGATAAGGTGCAAATCTATGATCGTAGATCTGATGTTTCTCAATTCACCGGAATTGATGATGGTGTACGCGACCGTACAATCGATCTGAAATTGAAAGAGGACAGAAAGAAGGGGATTTTCGGGAATATTCTTGCCGGACTTGGAACTGCTGAGCATTATCTTGCCAGTGGACGAGTTTTTCGATTCAACCAGGTATCTCAAGTTGCTATTCTCGGTAACTTTAACAACATTAATCGTTTCGGTGTAAAAGGGAATAATTTCGGTCAGGCAGCTGATGGATTTAATACTGCGGGTTCTGCTGGAATAAACCTGTCATATAATCCAAGTGACTGGAACAGGTACTACATGAGTTATATGGCTAATGGTTCAAAATCGGTACTGGAACAGGAAACTGAGACGCAAAACTTCTTAAAGGATTTTGAATACTACCAGACAAATACTCTGAATCAGACACGTAGAGATACTTCTCACAATTTACATTTTGGAGTAAGAGCCAGAGTATTGGCCTGGCATAATATTGTCGCCAATGCCAATGTGAATATCGCAGAAAGGAATGTGGTAAGGCAAACCCTAATGAACCGAATCATGAGTGATAGTCCGGTGAATCAGTTAATGAATGGGACTAATGAGGAGTCAAACTCTCTGAGTTCTAATGCAAATGCTACCTATATAATAAAATTGGATGAGGATAGGACTCAGATTACCACTAAGTTAGCTCTTAATGGGAGTACAAGCTTCAGTGCTTCTAACTGGAACAACTCCACAACATTTTACAGTCCGGATAGAATCATTCTGGAAGATCAATTTCAGGAAAATCACAACGAAAATCTGAATGCTACAGTTACTCCTGCCCTCGTGCAGAAACTCAATCGTTTCTGGTATTTTAACACGCATGTGGCGATGGGATTAAATACCCATTCACTAGACAGGAAGCAGGGAATTCCGGGTTTGACTAATATGATCACCGATTCTTTAAGTCCGAGGTTTAACAGAGATTATCGCTTTGTTCGTCCCGGTATATCCTTCCAGAGAAACACTGAAAAGAATCAGCTGAACATTACTCTGGGGGCTGAATGGTCGAGCTTAAAACAGGTCTTATGGGATGATGATATAAGGGGAGAAAACTTCTTTTATCTGAAGCCCATGATCAGGTATAGCTCACAATACAAGCCTGGCAGGAGAATCGGGGCTAACTACTCAACAAATTTGAATTTACCGAATGTTGGACAATTGATGCCGGTTGTAAGTACATTAAATCCACTGAGTCTATACCAGGGAAACAGTCAACTCGAACCTGAATACAGGCACAATTTGGGAATGGAATGGCGAGTCTTTGATCAATTCTCTTTCACTTCTTTTTTTACTCGCTTATCGGTGCATTATACTGAGAATAAGATTGGGATGTCAAGAACTATCAGTGATGATTTGCAGCAGTATGTAACTCCGGTAAATGTACCATGGAATTTCGGGGGAAATGGAAATTTCAATTTCTCCACACCTATCCGTCCATTGGATGTGGTGATTGCTCTGAAAGTCAATGAGAGTTTTAACAGAGGGATCAATATTATCAATCATCAGGATAATATCGGATCTCACCTGACCCATAGCCTGGGTTTTGATATAAATAATCGGAATAAAAATATCTGGGATGCTGAAGTTGGAGCTTCCATATCCATGACCGACTCATGGTACTCAATTCAGGAAGACCAGAATAACCGGTATTATAACTTCAGTTACTTTGGTGTTGTACGATGGACCCCATCTGAGAAGTTTAATATTAAGATCGATGCCGACATAACTAATTACAATTCACAAAGCTTCAACGAATCCGTAAGTATCCCATTGATCGGGGCTGAAATGAATTTCTACTTTCTGAGTGGTAACCGTGCAGTACTGAGCCTTGAAGCCGTAGATATCCTGAATAAAAATACCGGCTTGATGCGGATCAGCGATATTAACTACCTGATGCAGCGGACGAGTAATATGCTGGGTCGTTATGTGATGTTGTCGTTAAAGTACCGATTGAATAAAATATAGTAACTTCATTGGTTGGCATTGAAACTAGTAGTATGACAATCAGAAGACGCGATTTTATTAAAAGCAGCTCAGCAGCTGTTGGGGGAATGTTGATTCCAGGTGTCGCACAGGCATCGTTTACATCACGGGATTTTACTTTTCAAAAGGCACCTATCAGAGTTTCTCAATTGAAAAAACCACTGGCAATTGCTATGTGGGACTACAGTTGAATATTGCGCCATCACAAATTTGGAGAGTTTAAAGACTGGGATATAGCACTTGAGGGTTTGGCTGAAAGAGGATATAATGCAATCCGAGTGGATGCTATGCCCCAGTTTGTAGCTGCTGATTCGGATGGCAGAATCCGGGGTAGTTTTAAGAGCATTAAAGAAAATTGGACTCCATCGCTATGGGGTAATGATTTCACAATGGAATTTAATCCCAGACAAGCCTTATTAGAATTCCTTCCAAAATGTCAAAAATATGGGATTAAGGTTGGTTTGGCAAGTTGGTTTATGCGTCATGGAACTGACAGAAAAGGTATTTTTAATGAGGAGGGAGGACTGTTGCGGGCCTGGGATGAAACACTGTGTTTTTTGCAAGCAAATAACTTGCTGAGCAATGTGGTTTATGTGGATCTACTTAACGAATACCCCAACTGGCACGGATATGATTGGTTTAAAGGAGAAATGAACAAACGCTCTGACCAGAACAAATTTATCCTTGATAATCCTGATGCTAATGTCCCTACAGATTTTAACTTTGATACATCACAAGGAAATTCACTCCAGAGACACTTATATGAGAACTTTATTAATTCTACTATAAAAGTTTTGCGTGACAAGTATCCTGATCTTGACTATTTTGCATCTTTAGATTCAGGGATGCATCTGGGACGTATTGATTTAAATAATTTTAGTGCTCTGGATTACCACATCTGGTTTGCCCACAAGGGAGGAATACCTGGTCTTGATGTTGTTAGATCGAGGAAAGCAGATTCTGATTACCACAAAGCATATTCTGGCCTGATGGATTTCTGGAAGACAAACAAAGATCATCTCATTAACTGGATGGATGGGAGAATTTCAGATATATCAGATGCAGCTTCGAAAAACAATATTGTATGTGGCAATACTGAGGGATGGGGGCCTATTTGGTGGTTTGACCATCCCGGATTGGATTGGAGATGGGTCCAGGAATGTGCTGATATATGCGTAGACCTTGCATTAAAGCATAGCAACTATAAGTTCATTTGCACCTCAAATTTTACTCATCCTCAGTTCAGGGGAATCTGGAATGATATTAGTTGGCACAGGCAGATTACCTCACGGATATTAAAAGGATAATAGAGTCTGCTTACTTCACGTATCTGGCTTTGTTTAAATAATCGAAACTCTCCTGGGCACTGGCTAGTGGATCATTATTGGTATATTCTTCAATTTCTACATACCAGTCTTTCATCTTAGACCGGTTCATCTGTTTGAAGATGGCTTCAAAATCCATCATTCCACTGGCACCAATCTCTTTTTCATCTTTGATATGGGTTAAGATGATCTGATCGGAGTATTTCTTTAGATATTCTGCCGGATTGGCTCCACCCACTTGGCACCAGTACACATCAAGCTCAAAGCAGACTTTGTCTTTGTCGGTATTCGCGAGCATATAATCATATATTACATGATCACCTATCTTTTTGAATTCGCCTGCATGGTTATGAAAACCAAAGGTAATTCCAGATTTTTTCGTCAACTCTCCTACTTTATTGAAATATTCGCAATACCTTTTCAAATCATTCAGTTCATTCTTTTCACCGACTGGCAGAAAAGGCATTACCATATAGATCATTTCTGCTTTGTTATGTGCCTCTGTGGCTATTTTCCACCAGTCCATGACTTTGTCTTCATTCCCCTTGGTATAGGACTGACCCAGATGGGCACTGGTGACTTTCATTCCCAAACTATCTACCTGCTTTTTGAATTCTACAGGCTTTAATCCGTAGATTTTCCCATCGGAATAGCCTGCTGTTTCAAGATTTTTGTAGCCGATTTTAGCAACTGCCTCAAGAGTTGCCTGAATGCCCTCTTTGTTAACCATACTCCGCAAAGAGTATAGTTGAAGACCAATATTTTTACCGGCTGGGGTGAGCATGCCATTTGAGGAAAAAAGCTGAGGGGCCACCAGACTACCGGCAGCCAGAAGAGAAGCTTGTTTGATGAAATTTCGTCTGTTTTGCATGCCTGAAGATAGTAAATGTTTCCCTTTTCAGGACCTGTAAAATTCAAGAACAGGAATAATTTCTCTATGATTGGCCATTTGATCCCGATCTTTTTTATTTTACCTCCAGCAATGTTATAATTCTCATTTTATCGGCTCATGATTGAACAAAGGCATGGGTCTTTCTTTTTTGAGTAACTTTAGATATGTTTGAGTAGCTTATTATCAAAACAATAATTATGCTGAAACCTGAATATGCGGATCGTATTTACTTTTTAAAAGACCGTGTTCTTTGCACTCCTCCAGAGATGGATTTGGAGAATGCCGAGATTCTGACCAATGGTTTCAGGGAGTTTGAGGGTGAGCCCCTTGTAATGAGGAAAGCCAAAGCATTTCGGAAACAATGCCTGGAAAAAACTGTAAGAATCTGGGATAAGGAACTCATCGTTGGATGTTCAGGTAGTAAACTCCGTGCCGGAATTCTATGTGCGGATACTTGTTGGTCGGTGCTTAACGAGGAGCTAGATACCATTTCAGAAAGATCCTATGATCCCTTTCATTTGAAAGATGAAGACAGAAGTTTGTTTGAGCAGAAGGTCAGGCCGTATTGGAAAGGTAGATCAAGCTACGAGGAGTGGATGGCACAGATACCTGATGACACCAGAGACTTGCGTGATGCAGGAGTGGTTTATATTGACAGAAAGGCGGTTAGAGGTTTTGGTGAAACCACTGCTGGATACGAGTGGCTCATCCGGGAGGGTATTATTGGTATTGAAGAAGTGATTAGAAAAAGAAGAGCCAGGCTTGATATAACTGTACCTGGCGATTACCAGAAGGATTATTATTTAGAGTCTTTACTTATCGTCGGTGATGGCATGAAGAAGCTGTCGATACGCTATAGCAGAGAGGCTGAACATCTTGCCTCATTGGCTATGGATGGGGAGAGAAAAAGGGAGCTGCTTGAAATAGCTGAAGTTTGCCTAAGAGTTCCTACCCATCCTGCCCAATCATTTCGAGAAGCATTACAAGCTCTTTATTTCTATCAGACTTTTATCTTCATGGAACAAAATGCGGCCAGTTATAATCCCGGCCGTATGGATCAATATCTCTTACCATATTATAATGCTGATCTCAAGTCTGGGGCAATTACCAAAGACCAGGCTCAGGAGCTGATTGAATGTCTTTGGGTCAAATTTGCTGAGCCTTGCCTTTTTCAGGATGCTGTCACCGCCGAGTTTGCAGCTGGCTATCCCATGTTCCAGAATGTATGTGTGGGAGGAGTGGATGAAACTGGCAGGGATGCTGTTAATGAATTGTCATACATGATTCTTCAGGCAACAATGGACGTTCAGTTATATCAGCCATCTTTATCGGTCAGGTACAGTCTGGCAAAAAATCCGAGCAATTTTCTGAGAAAAGTAGTGGAACTGATTGCTTTAGGTACAGGCTTTCCTGCATTTCATAACGATGATATAGGCATAAGAATGTTAATGAACAAGGGCATTCCTTTACGGGAGGCTTTTGACTGGAATCCATGTGGTTGTGTGGAAACAAATCTTGAAGGACGACTACGTCATTATACCGCTCTGGCAGATGTAAATCTGGGTTCAGTTATTGAGTTAGCGCTTTTGGATGGCCGTAGTCGGAAAGCCAATAAGTACGTCTCTGTCAGAACAGGCAATGCTGAAGAGTTTGAGACTTTCGAATTGTTCCTTGATGCAATAAAGAAACAGTTCGCCTATGTAACCAGGGCGGTGGTGAAAGGCAGTCATATTATTGATGAGGTTTGTATGAACAGGCCCTCACCAGCACTGTCTTTAACATTCAAAGACTGCATTGAAAGTGCCAAAGATTATGCCTGGGGAGGAGCAAAATATAATACTGGAAATGGGATTATTCTGATTGGTGTGGCTGACCTGATAAACAGTATTTCTGCAATAAAGCATATTGTTTTCGACACTCAACTTGTCAGTATGTCGCAATTACTCAAAGCCTTAGAGGATGATTTTGATGGTCATGATGATATCCTGAAACTCTGTCGTAAGGCGCCAAAATATGGTAATGATAATCCCGATGTTGACTGGATAGCAGGTGATATTTTTACATATTTTGCTGATGAGATTGAGAGCTATAATTCCAAATTTGGTAAGATGACTCCAGGTATTCTACCTGTATCAGGAAATACCCCATTCGGACTTGAGGTTGGAGCATTACCATCGGGAAAGAGGGCCTGGAAACCACTTGCCGATGGAGTGAGTCCCATGGGGGGGACTGACATGAACGGATCAGGTTCTGTGTTGAAATCAGTTGCAAATATTCCTCATGATCGCTTTGTACAGGGCACCCTGCTGAATTTGAAAGTAGAACCAGCTATGTTACATGATGAGAACGGAGTAAGACAGATGATGGCTTTCCTGAAATCAATGTGCAGCCTTGGGGTTTATCATGTTCAGTTCAATGTTATTGATCAGGAAAAACTACTCAAAGCTCAGGAGTCTCCGGATGATTATCGAGGACTTCTTGTAAGGGTAGCTGGGTATTCTGCCTACTTTGTCGAGTTAGGAAAAGATGTTCAGGATGATATAATCGGTAGAACAATGCTCCATGGAATCTCAGTCGGGTAGAAAAACAACAGACGATGTTAAAGCTGTGGTTCTCCGTATTGAGAGGATGTCTATTTTTGATGGGCCGGGTTTGCGAACGGTTGTGTTCCTAAAAGGATGCCATCTCAACTGCCAATGGTGTTCAACTCCGGAGTCTCAAATTATAAAACCAGAAAAGGGATTTTTGCAAGATCGCTGCAGAGAGTGTGGATCCTGTATTGAAAATTGTAAAACAGGAGCCCTTTCGATGATAGAAGGAAGAGTTGTGACTGACCACTCCCTGTGTAGTTCATGTTTTGAATGTGTAGATATTTGTCCTCATGATGCACACAAAAGCTTTGGACAGGAAATGACAGATTCTCAGGTGTTTGATGAGATTAGCAAGGATGAAGTATTTTTCTTTCACTCGGGAGGTGGTGTAACTATTAGCGGAGGGGAATGTCTTTGTCAGCCTGATTTTGTCATCTCTGTTTTAAAGAAATGCAGGATTCGTGGTATCTTTACGGCAATTGAAACAAGCCTTTCAGTAAGCTGGGAGATTATCGAAAATGTGCTTCCGTTTATTGATAATCTGTATGTGGATATTAAACATTTGGATACCAGAATGCACAAGAAATTTGTCGGTGTCAATAATAAACTTATTCTCTCCAATCTTGAAAAACTTGATAGATCTGAATTACCATTCGATTTGCATATTCGCATACCATTGATTCCGGGAGTTAATGATGATGATGCCTCTCTTTTAGCCCTGATTCCTGTCATGAAGTCGTTAAAGAGGCTTACTGACATTGAAATTCTTCCGTACCACCGCCTTGGTGTTGGAACCTATGCCCAGCTGGGTAAGGATTACAAATTTGAGGGTCTTCAGCCGCCAACAGAGGAATATATTGCCGAACGCATTGAGTTTTTGAGTAAACAGGAATTGACCGTTCCGCTTAGAATTGCAGGAGGTGCTTAGGATACCTTAATCCTTAAATCCGGATAGGAATAGGTGATTATTTTCCACCGAACAGTTTATATATTTCCGAACCTGCAGCCAAAAAGGCCCCTGTTCCATATACTTCAGATTTATCGGGCCAGGCTTTTCCCGGACCTGCACCAATTGGCTGCACATAACCCAGCATGCCATCTTTGTTAACATGTCCTGCCATGGCTCTCCAGCCTTTTTTCACTGCATCGATGTAGTCGGTTTTTTCAAGAATTCCCTGATTAACACCCCAGGCTAAACCAAAAACATAGAATGATGAGCCACTTGTTTCAGGTGTTGGATAATAATCCTGTCCTAACAAACTCATAGCCCAATGGCCCTGAGGCGTTTGGATTTCCAGTAATTTTTTAGCCATCTTTTTGTAGAGCTTTAGAAAGTACTTGTATTCCTTGCTCTGAGGGTTTAGCTCAGTCATTATGTTGGCCAATCCTGCAAAAACCCAGCCGTTGCCCCTGGCCCAGAATACCTTGGTGCCATTATCCCTTTTACTTATATAACTTTCATCGCGATAAAATAAGTTTTCCTTTTTATCGAACAGGAAATCTGTTGTAGCCTTATATTCTTTCATCAGGAAATCAAGATATTTTCTTTCTCCGGTGATGTTGTACAGCTTGGCCCATACAGGGGGTGACATAAACAAGGCATCGCACCAGTTCCACCGATCCTGATGATAGGGTGTTTTCCAGGTAAGAACAGATTGAGAGGGGTGCATCATGATAAAACCAAACTGTTTCTTGGTTGGCTCGAGCATCTTCTCTTCTCCGTATTTACGGTACAGCTCAGCATACATCTGACCAACAGTATGGTCATCAGCATGATATTGCCTTTTATGCAACATCCACTCGTTTTCGGCGCCAATGGATTTAAGCCAGGTGTAATATTTATCATCATCAGCCATAGCTGCCCATTTTACCATTCCCACATACAAAGCCCCTTTTGTCCAGGCCAGTGGATGGTGTGGAACTTTGTGCCCGCTATACAAATCATTGATGTGCTCAATTTGCCTATCGGCCACTTTCTGCATAATAGCTTTAACTTCTGATGGCTTTATTTCCTGGGCAGAAAGTATTCCATTTATAGTAATAAATACCAGGCATACAGCCAGTAATCGTATTGTAAAAAACCTCATAATCGTCAGATCGTTTAGTGTTAAAATGAATCATTGAGTCCAATGAATGCCATACAAATTTATGATTATTTTATGCAAACGTTTGCGTTATTATGAATTCTTTTTTAAGCATAATTGACGATATTTACTTTATATGAAAAATCTGAAATTTTTACTGGTGCTGATGCTTTTACTCAGCACTTGTCAACAAAATGCATCTGGACAAAAAAGCATCCGTGATTTTGATGTGAGGCCAGAGAACAGCCCTGACCTGAACAGAATTAATTTGCAAATGGCAATTGACTGGGCCTCATCCGGAGGGAAGGCACTTTTTGTGGAGCCATCTGAAATCCCATATCCCATCAATGGAGGGATCATTCTGAAGGAGAATGTCTCTTTGATTGGAGTGCATGGTCCCACACCACGCGGAACGGTTCACCAAACACTAAAACAACCAGTAGGCAGTGTATTCAAAATAACAGATGAGAAAAATGCATTCATAACCGTAGAAACCGGTACACAAATCAAAGGAATCCAGTTTTGGTACCCCAATCAAACTCTTAAGGAGCCCTCCAAGATTATCGAGTATCCGCCAACTGTCAAAGTTTCTACGACAAGCCGAACACAAGGAGTTTTCCTCTCTTGTTTGACCTTTTACGGGGAGTATCTGGCCTTTGATTTTAATGCCAGTAGAGATTATCCATGTGAATTAATGGTTTTTGAACATTGCTATGGCTATCCGCTGAGTGGTGAATTTATTAGGATGAATTACTGTTATGATGTTCCCCGAATCCTCCATTGTCATGTTAATCCAGCTATACAACGATTTATTGGCGGACAAATACATCGGGATGTGGTGGATGAAGTGATACGCAATAAAACCTATGCATATACCATCAATAATACTGACAACGCCCAACTTATAGATCTATTCACATTTGGGACATATGGTGGAATTCTTCTGGATGCTGAATCATATGGACAGTTAACTAACTTTAATTTTGATTGCGTGGCTGTTGGTATTTTAAAACGTGGGAGTAACACTAAAAATCGTAATTGGCAAATAGCTCAAGGATCAATCATTGCCAACACAGGAGAACAGGTGGAAAATATCCATCCAATAATTATTGAAGGCCAGGGTCACACTTCATTAAGTAATGTAGAAGCGTTTTCAGGTGGTAATGGTGCATTGTCAACTATTCCCATGTCATGTGATTACCTGCTGGTTAGAGGAGACAAGAAGCTCACCGTTTCTATCTGGGGAGCCAGGATGAGAAATTATATTTCTGATTCACCAATTACTGTCGAGAATGACAATGCTGTTATTCAGATTGTAGGATGTTTTGATAAAGATGAAAAGATCTATAATGAGATTATTAAATAGGTGACATCATGAAAACGAGAAGAGAGTTTATCAAAAATACTGGAATTATATCTGCGGCAGCAGCAATCATCCCCTCCCTGGGTTTGGATATTCTGTAAGACCAAGTCATACACCCTGTATATTTACATAGGTGCAAAACCTTAATCTAACTTGCCAAATTAATACTAATTGGGCAAGTTAGATTCCATAATTTATAAAAACTTGGGATTTTTAAATGCAGTACGACTGGAACTATTTTCTTGTTTGCAGTATTGACCATTCCAGCAATCTGGTTTATTTGGAAAGTCAGATCGAAATATCTGACTGTGCTGGTAGAATTCCGAGCGCTTATCAGTGGAGTTAAGCGATATAATTTGATACATTTGGAAATATTTTGATGTAACAAGTTGAAAATAAAACCTTCGGTATGCGTTCAATTTTTCTGTTTCTATTTGCTTTAGTTCAATTCGTTTCGGTCGCTCAGGCCCAAATGGACCATGTTAATCTGTTTGATGGGAAAAGTCTTACAGGCTGGGAGTATTTCCTTGTTGAGCCTGATGTTAGTATGGAGGATGTTTGGAGTGTAGAAGATGGCCTCCTGATCTGCACGGGTGAGCCTATGGGCTATCTGGCTACCAATGAAGAGTTCACCAATTTCAAACTGGTGCTTGAATGGCGTTGGGCACCTGGAAAACCAGCAGGTAATTCGGGAGTACTTATGAGGATTACAGGTAATCCTCAGGCTTTACCTAAATGTACTGAGGCTCAGCTGAAACATGGTAGTGCCGGTGATATTTATGGATTCCATGGGTTCAATGTGACAGGAGATCCTGATCGGTTTATATCCAACGAAAAAGAATTGACAGGAAAGCTTACCGGTGTATCGAAAATCAAAGACAATGAAAATGAACCCGGCGAATGGAACCAATATGAGATTTATCTCCTGAAAGGAAACCTGACACTGTATGTAAATGGAGAGAAGGTAAATGAGGCGGATGGATTGGATGTGCTTGCTGGTAAAATTGGCTTGCAATCAGAGGGAGGCGAAATACATTTTCGTACAGTCAGCTTAATCCCGTTGGATTCAAATAATACTCACCAACATACTCATGATCACTAGGTTTTCAATGAATGGCCTCAGTTTCATGATCCAAATGGGAATTACTTGTCTATGAAATAGAACTATTGAGAAGTTTGCAATTGGTATATTTTGTTCGATTGTATTTTTAATTTTTATTCATAACTTATTCCGGAGAATTTGCCATAGTCAATCAAGAACACCTTCATGGATATAGATAATGGTCTTATCTCCTATATATCTCCCATAAAGCTTCCGGAATTATCTGTCAAAAGTTTTAATCAGCTTATTTTTGACACATTACAAAACCGTTCTACTCAATCGGAGATAATTATCGGCCATGTTGGCAATGATTTAATCAGGATTAACCTTCATCACTTGCAATCTATTGTCAGAACTGTCTATTGGAAGGTGCATGAACTTGGATTATCACCCGGAGATACAGTACTGCTTTGCCGCCTGGAAGGGGGAAGTGAGCTAAATATTGCATTATTGCTTATTGCTTTAAGTGCATATGGTTTACGGGTGTTTCTACCTATGTATATGGAACCAGATCGCTTGGCATATTGGATAAATCTGGCAGGAGTTAAATGTGTATTGTTGCCTGAAAATGAATTTGCTAAGAATGACAGCCATCACAAGGAAAAAGAGCAAATTAAATTGATCAAGAATATTGCCTCTGATTTAAGAATTCAGGTTGTCGATGTACAGGATGGGCAAAATACAGTAGGAATTCTACCTGATTCCCTTGGAGGTGAGGAGGAAAAAGATGGTTTTCCTCCTGCGATCGGTAGTTTTGATAGCCTTCAAACTGAGGCATTAATTGTTACCACTTCTGGAACTTCGGAGGATTCCAAACTTGTAGTTTATACCCAGGGAGCGATTCTTAATTCTTGTTTGTCATGGGAAACTGCAGGATTTTTCAGCCCTGAAATAATGGGAGGAAGGAGTTTTACTCCCCTGATTTCACATACAATGGGTGTGCGTGGATTATTTAATGCATTGTGGTCAGGTCACGCTGTATGCCTTATTAACTCCAGTTATTACACGGAGAAACCAGAAATAGCCCGGTATTTCTTGATGGAAATGAAACCTGAGAATATAACTGGTGGACCTGCTTTGTACCAGATGTTACTTGAGATGATCCGATTGTTCCCTGAACTGAGAGATGGTTTACGACAGCATCTTCAAACCCTGGTTTCAAGTGGAACAAATTTCAATCCAACAACTTTGAAGGTTATTGAGGATGCTTTTGAGAAACCTCTGCACAATGCTTTTGGTACGACCGAAACACACCAGGTCACTAATACATTGTTGTCTAAAGAGAATAATAGTTATTCGGATTCTGTTTTGGGAGGCCTGTTGCCGGGAGTTGAAATTGAGCTTAAGCCAACAGAGGATAATCATGATTTATATTCCTTACAGGTATATACTCCATTCATGCATAAGCGTGTGCTGGGCAAGACTCAAGAAAATCAACCATCAACTGACAAATTCTTTGCAACAAAGGACCTGATAAAGATTGGGGCAGAAGGACAATTGATTTTTGTTGGACGTGAGGATTATGATTTCCTGAAAGATGGATTTGGCGTGAAGATTCCCTTAGCATCTATCAGGGGATATTATGAAACTCTGATTGAAAGATACAATTATGTCCATTTTGTTCCGGTTAATGCCTACCCTGGATTAGCAGTGTTGATATTTGATCCGGACAGCCAAGAGCTGGTGAGGAGAAAAGATTCAGTTAAACGATTGATAAAGGATATCAATTCAAATCTCAGAAAGCAACTAACTCCTTTCGAGTACAAGCACAGGCATATTGCAGCTTATCTTATTATAAGTGAAACTGCACCGTTGACCAGCAAGGGCAATGTTTCGATCAGGATTCTGAAAAAGAACTATTCCCGTGAATTGAAAATGCTTGAAAACTTATTTAATCGACAAACTGAAATTAGCCTGATAGAAGATGACGAGCCTGATGTTGATCCTTTCTCCGAATTCTCCAATCCCTATTTGGGCTTTATGATCAGGGCGCTAAAAACAAATTGGAGTTTTCATAGGGGCAGAGGTGATGAGTTGTATAGTCACCGTGATGGGAAGGAGCTTGCGGTAATAGATTTTGTAGGAGGATATGGTACTGGCCTGCTCGGTCATAATCATCCTGCTATCAGGAAGTCGATTAGTGATTTCTTAGATAAGGAAGCTGTTCCTTTATCAGATCAGTTCAGTAGTCACGATATAATCGGACGGTTAGCCCGCGATCTTGAAAATGAGGTTTCATCAATCCATAAGACTCGTTTTGTAACATTATTTGGTTCAACAGGTTCAGAGGTGGTAGAAATGGCATTGCACCATGCATATTTGGAATGGACAAAAAAATTCAAAAAGATAAGGGACGATCAGTTCAGGCAATTTGCTGATGTTGCGGGTAATCTTGTTCAAGATATTTGGGATAAAAACCAGCAAAATTTTAAGAGACAAAGAGTAAGTGTGGTTTCACATGTAAAAGGATATCACGGACTTACTTCTGGAGCACGTGCAATTCTTGGTGAAGGGGAGAGGAAAAAACCATTCACAGGCTTGTTTGCTATTAATTCGATCCAGATAGATGATCAGATGTTGGATTGGAAAGCTATTCTCGAAAAAAAAGTTTCTGAGGCTACTTTTGAAATCAAGATATTGAAACTATCGAAGCAAGAGGTAAGGGTTGAGAAGGTTCCTGTTTCTTTAATTTTAGCAAGTATTTTTGAGCCAATTCTTGGTGAAGGAGGAGTACGTGAATTAGCCCCTGGAGTGTTGGAATACTTTGCTGAACAATCATATCCCCTGATAATTGATGAAATACAAACAGGCCTGGGACGTACCGGGGAATTCCTTGCTTCGCAAAATGTAAAAGGAGACTATTATCTCTTGTCTAAATCGCTCGGAGGTAATTATCATAAACTTGCTGCTCTTCTGATTCGCAAAAGTCGATTCATTACCAAATTTCAAAAGCACTTTCTGAGCACTTTTTCAATGGGGGCTCTGGCAGCCCAATCAGCTTTGACATCCCTTAGTATAGTCAGGCAGGATCAGTTAGCGAAATTGGCCCGGGGAAAAGGGAGTTATCTTATGGATGGGCTTTCCCAACTTATGTTGAAGTTCCCTTCACTTATTAAGCGGGTAGGCGGAAGAGGCCTGATGTGTGGATTGCAAATGTGTGACATGTTAGATCTCGAATCACTTCTGATCAGAACATTATACAAGCATAAGTTATTGGCTTACTTTTGCTCAGCGTATCTGCTTAATGTTCACCAGATTCGAGTTCTGCCAACATTGTCAGCAAGCGATACCCTTCGTTTTGAACCTAGTGCCTATATCAGTCATTTACATATAGATAAGCTTCTGAAAGCATTGGACTCATTTTTCTATTTAGTAGAAACTAAAAATACCTACGAATTGTTCAAATTCCTGATGGATGGAGATCCTTTTACTGATAATCGGGGATTTAGGCCTGAGCAGGGTTTAATAGATGTAAAATATGAAAAACCTGTTAAAGGGGCTCGAAGAATAGCCAGTATTGTGCATTTTGCCTACCCAACTGAAGAGCTTCGGATCATGGATCCCTGCCTGGCTCAAGGTTCTGATACAGGATTGAGAATTTTATTCAGTCGTTTTCAGGCAGTTCTTGCAGGTAAGACGATATTGTTATCTGCCAAAAACCTTCACAAAGGCACAATCCATTTATCCATATACTTATTGACTGCCGACTCAGGAGAACTAGAACGCTTACAAAAGGAGGGACGTAGAAACAAGACTACCAGAAGAATCCAAAAGGCTGTGAATCTGGCCGCAAAGAATGGAGCTGAGGTGATTAGCCTTGGGGGATTTACTTCGATTCTCACTCGAAATGGTACTCAAATTGTTCCTCCTCCTTCATCAAGGATTACTACAGGTAACAGTTTAACTGCTGGTATGGGGATTCGAAGAATGTTCAATGAGATTGAGAAGAAAGCTCATTTAAAAGAGGATGTGAATATTGCACTTGTAGGATCAACCGGTAATATTGGCTCACTGATAGGGAGAGAATTAATAATAAAAGAAGGGTACTCCAGGTTAGTGCTAATTTCCCGGCGAAAGGTGAGTTCAGATATGATAGTCAAGCGTTATCGATTGCCAGAGGATGTACAATTTGACCAGAACAAAATCCTTGTGTCAACAAATCTGTCAAATATTCAATCATGTAATTTTATTGTGGCAGTTAGTAATTCTTCTGATCCTATCATCTTTCCAAGCCACATTCGGTCGGATACTCAAGTAAATATCTTCGATGTGTCAATACCCTCTGCTGTTTCAATGGATGTTCATCAAATGGAGAATGTCAATGTTATCCCATTTACTGCCTATGCGGCTCTACCCCATGATCCGAATTATGTTATCAGCACCTGCCTGCCTCGGGGAACAATGTTTTGTTGTATGGCGGAAGGTATCCTGTGTGCTCTGGAAGATGTCAATTACAAGTTGACAGGGAGAATTGATCCTGAGGCTGTAGATCACCTTGTCAGATTAGCTGAGAAACAAGGCCTGACTGCAGGGTCGGATTTAGCAAAATCTTTTAAAAAAAGAATGTGATGGAGGTGCTTTTCAATTTCGGTCTGTCTCAAGACGATTCCCGAACGGAAAAACAGTTTCTGAAATTATCAGAGGATGACCATGTTTTGTGTCTGGCGAGCGGAGGTGAGGTTCCATTGGATTTGATCTCAGGAATAAAAGACATTCATATTGATGCGGTTGATACAGATCAGAATCAGCTGTTTTTAGCACAATTGAAACACAAAGCTGCAATTCATCTTGATCCAAATGAAGCAGCTTTGCTGCTTGGATATTCTAAGGGGAGCGAAGCTATAAGGCGAACATTATTAAGCCATTTGAAATTCCATTTATCCGAAGCTGAAAAAGACTTCTGGAAGCATAATATTGATCTGTTTAATTTGGGGCCCATTCATGCAGGTCGTTTTGAAACATACATTCGGAAATACAATAAAATCGTCTCTTCTCTCCTTGGAAAGAAACATCTTATTGCCCTAATGGGCATGAATGATCGTGCAGAACAGGAGGACTATTTTGATCATTATTTCAGAGTCAGACTTCTTAAATTTATTTTCAGGATAGCCTTTCACCCCCGAATATATAAAAGCCGTGGAGTTGTGGAAGAAGGACTACAGCATAGCAAGACAAGCAATATGGCAGAATTTTTTTACAGCCGTTTCAGAAATTTTTGCGTAGCCAACCCAGCGGCGAAAAACGGCTATTACCAGTTTACTTTTTTCAACGAGATGATACTACCAGAAGCATTTCCTGATTTCCTTCAGGTAAAGAATCTTAATATCCTCAGGGCTCAGACTCAAAACCTGAATTTCTTTAAAACTGATATCATGGATCACCTGAAACAGGTCGAGGATAATTATTATTCTAAAATTGCTTTATCAAACCTCAGCGACTGGATGAGCTGTGATGAGATTACAAGCTTGCTAGATATAATCCTAAAGAAAGTAAAACCCGGTGCCCGTATCCTGGCCAGGTATATCCATGCTCCAATTATCTTGTCAGGTGATCATGCCGATCGATTTGAAATTGATTATGAGCAAGCAAGGGATCTTATGAATAAAGAGCGATATCCCTTTTACTCACTGATTCCCATGGTAGTTACATGAGATTTTGATTTAAGCATGTATTCAGGTATATTTGTTTAAGTGCCATTCACTTAAACCATTACTATGCGATTCTATCTGGTTGATCGAATAACCCAAATAGAGCACGGAGCTTCTATTGAAGGCATTAAAGCCTGGACTTTATCGGAAAACTATTTTGAGCAACACTTTCCGGGATATCCTGTTGTTCCCGGAACCTTACTAATTGAGTCGATGGCACAGATTCTGGGATATCTGGGCGAAATCAGTTACGAAAAGGAATTTTGTGATACAAAAGGTGTATATGTGTTATTGACCATTATTCATCGGGCTAAATTCAGAGACTATGTGATTCCCGGGGATCAGTGTATTTTGAAAGGAAGGCTTAAGTCTCTGGATAAAAATCGTTGTTCGGGATCAGCTGAAGTCTATGTCAATAAAAAGCGTATGGCAGAAGCAGAGCTCTCATTTATAATTATTCAGCAGCATATGCTGCCACCAAATAAGTACATTTCCAAGCGAGATGAGTACAACCATATTCTTACACAAGAAAGACAAAGGGGGACATGAGCGAACGGATATTCATGACCGATTATGTATATGCCTTGCCCGGACTTCCGGGACAGTATGAAATAGCTAAAGCCATGGATGGGCATGAGGCAGTTTTCGATAATAATTCAGAATCACCTTTTTTTGGGAAATTAGACTTTCCAGAAGAACTTTTAGCCCTGATAAGAAAGCAGGATTTGAAGAGTATGCGTGAAGATGCCCTTGCTGCAGGTATATGTAGTTGGTTGTTGATGAATCGTTTGGATATTGATAAGGATGAATTGATCTCTCTACCTCTCTTTGTGGCCACCGGGGTAGTAATCGAGAAATTATTTGCAAGAAAACCAAAAGTGCTAAAGTATTTCAATCAGGCTTTAATGATGGAATCGACGGTGGATAAAAACAATCGATTGTCAAGGATTCTGCCACCTTTATTGGCTCTGGAAACTCTGACAAATGCTGCTGAGACTTATGCCGCCCAGTATGGGGGGATGGCAGGTGAAAATACAACATTTGGAGGATGTTCATTAGGTGGATTCTATTCTTTGAAAGAAGGGTTTGACCAAATTATTTCCGGAAACATTGGAAGAGCTGTTGTTGGAGCGGTAAACCTTAGTGGTATTAATTCCTACAGAACATTCAGCCCTTTTTTCCAGTCTGTTGATCACTGGCACGAGAGCCCGTGTGCAGTTTTTATGATTCTTGAATCTGAGAGCAATTTGAAAGCAAGGGCGGGATTAAATGCATTTGAACTAACTAAACTCGAGGCTATTCCGACAATTCCTTCATTATTTGAACCGCAGGAGAAAACCTTTAGGGATTCCATTTTAAACTCAAGTTCATCTTCTTCATTGGTTTTTAGCGGAGCTTTCACTGATAAAGCATATGAATTGGATTACCGGGCATGCACAGCTACAAGTTCGAATTCGTTCAGCTGGTATCCATCCTATGGTAATCTTGGATCTGCTTCTGTATTGATGAATTTATTGGGGGCTACTCATTTCATAGATACAAAAAAAGCAGAGACTGTTGAATGTCTTGATCGGGATCCATATGGAAGGATTTCCAAAGTCAGGCTTAAGAAATATCAATTATGATTAAGGAAAGGGTATTTGTGCTTGATTATGATCTGATCAGTCCCTTGGGAGTGGGAAAGAAAGATGTTTGGGAAAATATTGAAGATCAAAAATCCGCTGAGGATGAGATTACGAACTTTGATGTGGATGGTCTGCAAATACGTCATGGATGTGAGGTTAAGAATGGTTTACGGCAGTTGTACTGCAATGAACCTGAACAATTATTGGCTGCCATGAGGTTTGACCGAAAACTTGAACTTCTATGTGCTGTATATAAGCTGATGAATGACAGGCTTTTAGTCTATCTGGAAAAGGTCGAATCAGGCAGGGCAGGAGTTATTTTGGGCTTAGGAGTTGATGTTTTCCCCTTTGAGTTATTGGATAAGGATATACTAATGCGTTTGGGATCTGAAATGGATCCATTATTGCTTATTTCTGAACAGATGAAAACCTGGTCGGGTCCTCTCAATCTGGTTCTAAATCCATTTGATATGTATCCCATCTACCTTGCTGAGAAGTTGGGATTGGCAGCTTTCCAGAAAACTGTACTGACGGCCTGTGCGGCTTCTACTCAGGCTTTTATTCTTGGGTGTCAGGCTATTGCAAGAAGAGAAGTTGATGTTGTTCTGGTGGGAGGAACTGATTCAATTCTAAATCTGGTGGGATTAACAGGTTTTTCAAAACTGGGTGTTCTGGCTGAGTCCGATTCAAATCCAGGGACTAGCTGCAAACCATTTGATGTCAATCGCAAGGGAACTTTGGCTGGTGAGGCAGCTGGTTTGTGTCTATTAGTATCTGAAAAGTACCTGGACCGCACTGGTGGAAATCCCAGTTTTGAAGTATTGGGCCATGGCAATACACTTGATGCATACCAAATCACTGCCCCTGATCCAGAGGCAAAAGGCATGATCCGTGCAATTGAAAATGCCTTGAAGGGTTCTGGGATCAAGCCTGAGGAAATCGATACTATTAATTTGCACGGTACAGGTACTTATTTGAATGACCCAGCAGAATTGTTGGCTCTGGAAACCGTTTTTGGTAATGTTCTTAACAAGATACCTGTTTGCTCAACAAAAGACAGGCATGGACATGCAATCGCTGCCGCTGGTATCCAGGAACTTGTTGTTTTGTTTGAATGTATGTCAAATAATATGGTGCCAAGTACGATAAATCTTACTCATCCTATTGGTGATAGTGGTGCAGATTTTGTCATGGGAACTAACCGGAGAACTCCACTTAATATAGGAATGAGTAATAATTTTAGTTTTGGAGGTATCAATACCTCTGTTGTGGTGAAGAAAATTAACCAATGAATTAAGGCTAAATATGGATCTGAAACTTGACAATAAAAGAGTTCTTATGACGGGTGCAACGGGGGGGATCGGCCGTGAGATTTGTAAGGCTTTTCTGATGGAAAATGCAAAGATCTTCAATTTTTACCGGGAACGGAATAAAATGGAGAGTCTTGTAAGCTGGCTTAATGATCAGGGAATTTCAACTGACAAGCTACATGGTTGTTCCGTTAATCTTTCAGATCAGGACTCTGTGGAAGATGGCTTCAAAAAAATGATGAGTGAGTTTGGAGGAATTGATATCTATGTGAACGTTGTGGGAAAAGCTGTTGAGAGTCCATTTTTATTGGGAAATTCTGATGATTGGGAAAAGGCTCAGGAAATTAACCTCAAACCTGCTGTTTTGCTTAGTCGTTTGGTCATTAAGCCCATGATGCTTGCTCGCTCAGGATCAATTGTGTTTATTAGTTCTATTGTTGCCTGGCGATTTGGGAGGGGAGTCGTGCCATATGCAACTGCTAAAGCTGCACTCAATCGCTTTGCTGAGACTCTTGCCTTCGAAGTGGGCCAGAAAGGAATTAGAGTAAATCTGGTTTGTCCGGGAATGATAGATACCAAGATGGCTGAATCTATTAAACAAAAGCATTCTGATTTTTTAGAATATCATTCAGCACTGGGGCGTATTGGAAAACCAAAAGAGATAGCTCCAGCAGTACTCTTTTTGGCCTCTGATGCCACGTCATCATATATGACCGGACAAAAAATTGTTGTAGATGGTGGTGTAAGCCTCTAAAAATAAATATAAAGAAACTAAAGATGAAAGATAATTTAGTGTTGAATTTTATCATTGAGTCCATTTCAGAATCCAGCGGATTGGAAGTGGAATCTATAAATCCCGGTAGTACTTTATTTCAAGACTTGTGCCTTACTTCCATTGATATGGTAGAAATTTTCTACATGATTGAAATGGAGTATGATATCAGCCTAAGAGCTTCTGATTTTGAAAATGATCTCAGGAAGGACATGGACGGTGAAGAATTCGAAATTGACAATGTTATAACTGATAAAGGCCTAGCTGCCATCCGACAGAAGCTTCCGGAGATTAATAGCGACAATCTTAAGCAAGGACTTACGGTTGATCAATTGATAAAATTTATCACTGTTAGAGCGCTGGCCAATCTAGTAACTATCAAAATCAATCAATAGCTTATGTTCCCCAGAATCTGTTTAGCTGGTGCAACAGGATTTACTGGTCAACTCATTGCCTCAGAGTTAATGATCAGGGGGATTCCGTTCAGTATTTTGGGACGTAATTTGGAGAAAATGAGGCTGTGGCAGCAACAGACCGGGCACCATGGAGAACTTCTTTGTGCCAACATTCAGGATGAGGTAGAAATCATCAAAGTGCTTAATAAAACTGATCTGGTAGTCAATTGTGTTGGCCCATTTAATCTATTTTCAACTGAACTTTGTGCTGTGGTTACCAAGTTAGGGAAAGATTATTTTGATATTACCGGTGAACAGTCATTCGTGAAATATTCACATGAAAGGAATGCAGAAAAGGCCAAGCAAAGTGGTGCTTCTATTGTTCATTCCATGTCTTTTGAATCTTGTCTGGCAGACATTATGGCTAGTCATTTGGTGCAGGATTCTGATCAGGTAGAGGAAATCTCGTCATTCTATTATTTTTCGGCAACAAGACCATCACCAGGGACTCGTTTAACGATGCAAACAGCCCATTACTTTCCTACTTTTGCTGTTCGTAACCATCAGATCAAAGAGATCCCTCCTCTGGCCTGGTCAAGAAAAGCTTCATGTTCTGAGATCCCGGAAATAAAGACTGCTTTCTTCATGCCTTACCCAGAAGTCATTTTTTTTAAGGAAAGGTACAATCCCAAGGTTTCGGGTTCTTTCATATTAAGCAATGAGGAAAAGAATTCATTTCCCAGATCAAAGATTCAGGGAGATCAGAATGATCTCAACAAGATTGTAGAGCGGCATAGTAAGCGCAGAGTAAAGCCTATCACAAAGGAGGAATGTATGGGTCAGAAATTTAGTTTGTATTTACGGGTTCTTACAAGGGATGGTCGTGTAAAAATTAAATGTATTAAAGGAGCCGATATGTATGGAGTGACAGCAGCAATAGTTGCTGAAGGAATATCGTATTACATGAAAATAAATAATCCGGGAGGGATGTATTCACCGGCATTATTCTTTGGAGATTATCCTTTGCTAGACAGGCTGATAACTACTCACGGAATACAGATTACCGAAGGATCAAATTTATTAGAGTTGTAAATATTGAAGATTAGAGATCAAATGAAGACTGACAGAATAATTCTCTTCTTGATCAGGAATAACAAGAGTTTATTCTTCCTGGCTCTGGTCATTATTGTTGGAATGGTTCTGCTAATTCGTCCCGTTTCTATTACAGGTGATTTTTCAGGTTTTGAAATGCGTCAGAATCCTTATCAGCAGGTTGAGAAGACATTGTCTGAAGAATTCCACACCAGGAGTTTGATTCAGCTTAAAATCACACAAAAGGACCAGCCTATATCTGTCCTTTGCAACAATCTTAATGAGCTTGAGAATGATGTAAAAGCCATAATTCCAGATGCTCACATATTATCCATTCACCAGATTGATAAATTGCTTTTCCAATTATATGGAAAAGAAGCTTCTGCTATGAAAGTATTGGAAAGATGCCACAGTCTTCCATTTCTATCCAATATGATTTCTTCAGATAATCGTTCATTCCTATTCCTGATCCAGGTGACTGATAATGAATCATTTCCGTTGGAGGCTTTTAATCAGTTGATTGGGGAGGACTATGCAGGTATTGTGAAAATGAATCCAATGAGTTACTTCCATATTTCTGACGATATTGAGACGGCTCTCAGGAAAGATCTGGTACTTATTCCCATTGTTCTTCTCTTAATAACAATTGGATTGATCTTAATGATATTTAAAAGAGTCAGTGCCCTGGCTTACATATTTGGTCAGATATTCATTAGTATGATTCCGATATTTTTCATTCTATCCGTATTCAAAATACCAATTAGCCTGGGAACAATATTGATCTTACCGGTTGTCATTGTCATTGCTCTGGCCGATGGCATACACTTATTGGTTGGATACCATAATCAGGATCCGAGTCAAAATCGTCAGGAGGCTGCGAAAAAGACACTCAAGTTATTTATTGTCCCATCATTTCTAACCTCTCTAACCACAGCTGTTGCCTTCTGTTCATTCGGACTTTCCGAATCGGTCGGAATTCGGCACTTTGGTCTTATAACAGGTATTGTTGTTTTATTCGAATTTTTCCTCACTTTCATGATTTCGCCATACTGGTTAAGTCGCTTGAGTATATCAAATCTTAATGCTCGCACATTATCAAATATTTTTCCGGTTTTAGTGAGGTACCGAAAACCTATCGGAGCTTTCCTATTAGTCTTATTAATATCTGCTGCTTTATTCATACCTCAATTAAAGTTTGCAACTAATTATGAGAAATTTTTCCCTTCACGATCAAATATTGCAAGTACGTATGAAGAGTTTAAACGGGATTTTAAATCTCCGGTAAGCATGGATATTGTACTAGCCTTAGAAAAGCCTACTAGAGATATTTTGTCGGGTGATTATCCTGCTTTTACCGAATTGGATGCTCTTGTCGATGAAATTAAAGGACTTGATGAGGTGAAGAGAGTTAATTCAGTAGCAGGAATTAAGGCTTTTACTGATCGCTTCAAGGGTTTTGGACTCCTGGTAGACTATTCAGATGATCACCACCCATTCTACAATAAGGAAAAACAATTGTACAGAATCAATATTTGGACAGAAACCACCGATGACTTGTATTTACTTAAAGATAAAGTCACTTTGGTCCTTGAACAATATTCATCTGTTTTTTCCTCCCGGATATATGGTAGTGTTTTCTTATTAGATTATGTGAATCAGAGTGTTGCAAGATCACTTTTTCGCTCATTGCTTCTGTCATCTCTGTTGATCTTTGTAATCTTTGCTCTTCTATCACGAAATCTGAGAGTAGCCTTGGTTAGTATTCTGGCCAACATCATTCCATTGAGTGCAATGGTTCTCATTTTTGTTTTTTGGGATCTTAACCTGAATATCCTTACATCATTGATTTGTGTGATCTGTTTGGGCCTAATGGTAGACGATACCATCCATATCCTGTACAGAAAGGTGCAATTAAAATCCTCAGTCGGAAAGTTGAGTGAGGGTATGATCACAAGCTCACTGATTTTATTTGGTGGTTTTGCTATTCATGGGCTAAGCAGTTTTGAGCCAACTCGTAACTTTGGATTGACCTGTTCGATTATTTTTATGCTTACCCTTGTCAGTGACCTGGTATTGATTCCGTGGGGAGTTGAACTCTTTTCAAGAAAAGAGAAGAATAAAACTGATGATCATCATGAGTGAACGATTTTATGGAATGGACTTCTTAAGGATGGCACTGATGCTGTCAGGAATTGTTTTTCACGCCGGTCTGTTTTATACTTGTACTGAACACGAAACCTTGTGGCCTATTCAGGTATCAGAGTGTCATATGACTTTCGATGTTATTTGTGGATGGTTACACCTTTTTCGTATTCCTGCATTCTTTGTTATCGCTGGTTTTTTTGCTGCACTACTTCTTGAAAAGCGTGGTTTGACTGGGTTTGTCATTAACCGTTTTTGGCGTATAGTGCTCCCCTTTGTCCTGGCTTGGCTCATTCTTTTTCCAGTAGTGATATTGATATTTTACCTCTTAAATCATCTGGGGGATGAGCATGTTTTTTCTGATACCATTACTGGACTGTTTAGTAGAGAGTTGATTGGGTATAAGCCTAAAATAACGATACACCTTTGGTTTCTTTATTATCTGATCTTCTTCTATGTGGTATTGCTCCTAATCAGGAGGTTCTGGAAACCAAGATCAAAAAGGCCATTGCTTTTGGTATTGGGATTTGCGATGGTTTTGTCAGGTCTTGGCTTTTTCTTTTGTGAATCAGGAGAATTCAATGGATTTTATTCTTTCAATCCCGATTTCTTTTCCCTCGGTGGATTTGCTCCATTTTTCTTTTTCGGTTATTTGCTTTATCACCATCAATACTGGATTAAGAGGTTTATGAAATCCTATGTATCTATGCTCGCATGGTCAATAATTCCCTTTATCACTTATTTGCTATTAAGGATAGGCCGGATTGACCTTGGGGAAACAATTACTAAACTTTTGCTTGTTATTTCTTCAATAATATTTTCCTGGCTAATGATTCTGGCCTTGATCGGTTGGGTCAGCTATAAATTCAGGCAATCAAATCCTGTGATTCGTTATTTGTCAGATGCTTCTTATTGGATATATTTGGTTCACCTTCCTATGATATTGCTCATTGGGGGATTATTAAACGAGCTTATCCATTTTTCATTATTTGTTTGGATTTTGAATATCCTGTTGACATCAATATTTACCCTCTTGACATATCATTTTCTGGTGCGACCAACTATAATAGGGAAATTGCTGAATGGAAGAAAGTATCCTTTCGCTAATCCTTTCAGAATTACCAGGAAAATCGAAGGCCAAATGAAGATGTGAAAACGTACAATCCTCCCGGAATTACATTAGCAAGGATTTCCCATTGGGATTTTATTCGGTACAAATATTCTATATCCGGTATCGGATAAAACCTGTACTGATAACCTTTAAATACCCGATCTTCGAAAAAAGTATCACCTGAGTATTCAGGGAATTGGTGCCAATCTTCTCTGAAAAGCAAGGTAGGACCCACACCTATGGCCAAACTATGTGGCCCCCTGTTTAATAAAGTATACCTAAGTCCCAATTGTACAAATCCTGCTGGAACAACTGCACAATCAAGGTATAGTGCAATAGCAGAGCGAACGCTCAAGCGGTTTGTCAGATAATAATTGTATTGAAAAGCTCCACCCATTTCGAAAACAAAATAGGCTTTCTTATCAAGCTTTAAATGGTAGTGTTGAGGGTAAGTTCCGGCTTTTGGATGAAAGGCAAGACCAATCCATTGTCCTGATATTGCATGTGATCCTTTAATTGTGGTATCCTGTGCCCAAATTGAGAACCATGAGAAAGAAATAGCGAGAATAACAATTATGGATACTTTTTTCACAAGACTAACTTCTATTGATATTGTTTTGCCTTTAATCTGTATTATCCTATGAGTGAACAGATCACATGTAATTGATTAAAGTTAGGAAAATAATCGCAGCAAATTGGGGATGCTGACTATGACACTTTCCCATTGGAATAGGTAGTAAGCGTAACATAGTCTTATGAAATGGGTGTTTTCAGTTCATGTTAAGCTCTTTTAACATTTGAATTTGTCCGTTTCGAACGCAAACTCAATGAGAACAGGCAGATAAATCGTATTTTTATGATATGAAACCTGCCCTGTTTATCACTGGCTTACTGCTCTTACTCTTTGTTTCGATCACCGAAAGTGTCATGGCCCAGGAAATAGCTAAAAAGCAATCCGAAGAAATAGTTATCAATACCCAGGATTCCCTCCGCAAAGATGCGCTGAATGTCTATATGAATGCCTCGCAACACATCCGAAGAGAAATATCTTTTATCAATTATGTTCGTGATATTAAAGATGCGCAGTTGGTGATAATCACCACTCGTCAGCGCACAGGATCAGGAGGACGGCAAACTAATTTTTTTCTCGAGGGTCAATTAAATCTGAAAGGGAAAAATGACACAATAAAATATGTGTCATCTCCCGATGATACAGAGGATATTAGGAGGGAAGGGGAGATAAGAACTCTGAAAATGGGACTCATGAGATATATTCTGGAAACCCCACTCGCTGAATTCATCGATATTCATTTTACGGAACCCATCGCTGATATTGTATCAGATGATAAATGGAACTCCTGGGTGTTCAGTACTTATTTCGGAGGTAATACCAGAGGTGAAGATCAATATGAATCTATCGAAACCAATGCTAATATTTCTGCCAGTCGTGTTACAGATGAATGGAGAATTAATACAAGTGCTAATTACGAGTGGGATTTGTCTAAATACCATATTAATGATGAAGTAATTACCAGTGACCGGCGAAATGGGGGAATACATCTGACTCTGGTTAAATCACTTGGCCCTCATTTTTCAGCTGGACTTTTTACAAATCTGACCACCTCATCGTATAATAACCTTAATCTGAATTATTCATTTTTTCCTGCTTTTGAATTTAATGTATTCCCATATTCCGAATCAACCAGGAGGCAGTTGCGTTTGGTTTACGGCCTGGGTGGCTCTTACAGAGACTATAATGAACTTACAATTTACGATAAGGAGCAAGAGACTCTGTTCAATCATCAAATATGGGCAAATTACAGATTGATACAGAAGTGGGGATCTATCAATGTACATGCTAATTGGCAGAATTACTTTCATGACTGGTCAAAGAATCATCTCACTGCAGGATTTGGAGTAAACTTTAGGATAGTAAAAGGGCTAAATTTCCATATTGGTGGTAATTACACCATGGTGCATGATCAATTAGCTTTAGTGAAGGGCGGAGCATCTGAACAAGAAATTCTATTGCATATCAAACAGCTTGAAACCAACTATACCTATCGCACCTGGTTTGGGATCTCCTATACTTTTGGTTCCATATACAATAATGTTGTAAATCCCCGATTTGGGATAGGAGATGATTTTGATTAGACATTTCAGGGGTGTTTTTGTCCGCTTTAGCTCATTTGACTATGTGGTTTGAGGGTTTTAGCTTAATTTTATATTTATATTAAATACATAATCACTAATCTAAAAATATGAAAAAGTTATTGTTTATTCTACTTGTCCTTCCAGCCATATTCTTTTCCTGCCAGAAAGAAGCCATGGAATTGGATGATGTTCTCGCCGATCTGGAACTTAAATCCAATGATGATGGAAAAGAAACTGACGGTAAAAAAGATGGATGCTTCGAAATACAGTTCCCCCTTACCATTGTTATGCCTGATGATAGTGAAATTACTGCTGAATCAAGGGAAGATCTGGCAAATTCTGTTAAGCAATGGTTTACTGATAACGGTAAAAAGCACAAAAAGAAAATTGACTTTAAATACCCAATTACTGTTGTTTTCAAAGGAAAAACCCTAACCCTGGAGGGTGAAAGAGGACTTGAAAGAATAAAAATGGCTTGTCGTGGAGGCAAAGATGGTGACAAAGAAAAAGTGTCCTGTGTGGAACTTGTCTATCCTTTAACTTTTATTATGCCTGATAGAACAACGCTCACGGTTGACAATAAAAAGGATCATGCTGAAGCATTAAAGAAATGGTTTGAAGAACATCCTGATTTCGAAAGACAAAGACCAGCTTTGCAATATCCCGTGGATGTTATATTCAAAGGTCGTCCAATGACATTAGAGAATGAGAAAGAAATGGCCAGACTTCGTGAGGCTTGTGCTGGTGATAAAGAAGGAAATAAGGAAAGAAAGGCATGTTTTGAAATGGTATACCCTCTAAACTATATAATGCCTGATGGAACTAATGTTACGGGAAGCAAAAAAGAGATTGCGGATGCCTTTAAGACCTGGTATGCTGCTAATCCTGATTCCAAAGAGCGCCCTGCTCTTCAGTTTCCAATCAAAATTGAATATGCTATGAATGATCGTGGTGAAGGCAGGTTTGTTGAGATAGCCAGTGAAGAACAACTAAAAAGGGCCTATAAGGCTTGTGGAGGTGGAGAAGGAGATAAAGAAAGAAAAGCTTGCTTTGAGTTAGTTTACCCACTAGCTTATAATATGCCTGATGGAACTACAATTAGTGGCAAGAGTCAGCGAGAAATAGAGGCAGCAATCAAACGCTGGTATGAGTCTAACCGTTCTGACAAAAGACCTTCTTTGCAATTCCCTGTTAAAATTAATTATGGAAGAACAGACAAAGGCGAAAAAATTCTTGAAATTGAGAATCAGAAAGCTTTGGATAAAGCATATGCTGATTGCGGAAAATAAGTAAGCAATATTAAACAAATAGTGATGAAAAGAATTGTATTATTTCTATTCGTAATTGCAATGGTAATTCCTAGTATGGCTCAAACAAGAGAGCTCACTGAGGCTGACAAGAGGAAAAGATATATGGCTGTGGAGATGGAATTGAAGAAGGCTGTTGAACAGGGTCAAATTACCAAAAATCAGGCCGAGGAAAGGTTGATTGAGTTGAGAAAACGAATGTTCGAGCGGCAAGATAAAGCATCTGGAGACCGAATACAGTGGGCTGAGTACTATATGAAAGGAGCTGAGGCTGCTTTAATTGCAGCTGCGAAAGCAGGCGATCTTGACCGCAGTAAAATTGAACCCATCTTGCTTGACATAAGGAAAGGAGTAGCCCAGCGATTGGGAGCGGAACGATCAAGAGCTGAGGACAATCAAAACCCGGAAGCCCGAATGAGAGAATATTTAGCAAAGGTTCACAAAGAAGTTGAAATGGCTGTTAAGGCAGGAAAGATGACAAGGAAGGAAGGGGAGAAAAAAATTAAAGAAGCTGAGAAAGCGATTGAACAAAGAAGGGAAAAAATGACTGAAGGGGCCAAAGAAAGGAAAGGCAGATAGTAATAAATTAGGGCAAGAAAAAAGGGGATGGATGTCCCCTTTTTTGTGTTTACTATGTCAAGAAAACAGGGACTTTTCATATTGATTGTGGTGGCAGTGCTAACCGTATTGTTGTTCAATATGAGAACGATTATTGGAATGATTGAAGCCATGAATCTCACCGATCTTAGCGATCGAGAAATTGAGCGGAGATTGTACAGATCACGTATTGCAAGTAAAGATGCCATCTTCCAGCTGGTATTATTTTTGGTATTGTCGTTCTTCAACTTCTGGCTGAAAGATTTGATTATTCCAAAGTCAGTTAAACAGCAATACAGAACACTAATTGGAGTATTGGGGAATGTACTGCTTCTGGTGATTATGATTCGTATAGACCTGATTTTCGAGGCGAAGGTGGATCCAAGAATGACATATGTCTCTTTATCAGATGCCTTTTTATACACACTCAAACATATTGCCTTTATTGTTATAGCTATTTTGGTTCCTTATTTCCTGTTGCAGCTTCAACGTGTTAAGAATACGGAAGCCCGACTCGCACACAGCAACGAGGAAAAAACAAAGGCTGAGTTAGCAACATTACGTAGCCAGATTAATCCACACTTTTTCTTCAACACCCTAAGTTCACTTAGCTCTGTGGTTAGAAATGCCTCCAGAAATGAAAGTCTTGATTTTATTCAGGAGCTGTCAAATACTTATCGATATACCCTGACCAGTAGAAAGGCAGATCTGGTAGTACTTAGTGAAGAACTAGCCTTCGCAAAATCATATGCTTTCCTAATTAAAAAGCGCCTCGAGGATCTGGTATTATTTGAATATGACATTCCTGATAAATACCCTGATTGGAAAACTCCACCGATGGCCATTCAGACCCTAATCGAAAACGGAGTCCAGCATAATGTTGTTACAAGCGACCATCCTTTATTCTTTACACTAAAGATTGAAAATAATTTCTTTTGCGTGATAAATAGTCTTAACAAGAAGGAGGATTCAGAAGGTCTGGGTTCGGGATTAAGTAATCTAAATAATCGTTTTGAGATTATTGCCGGGAAACAAATTGTGATCCAACAGACAGAAACCCACTTCATTGTTAAATTGCCCCTGATATGAGAGTATTAATTTTAGAAGATGAAAGTGGAGTAGCCAAAAACCTGGTGGATCTAATACATGAACTTGATCCGTCGATTGAAGTTTTAGCCATTTTGCAATCTATTGAAGAAACACTGGGGTGGATGAGCAACAATTCTAAACCGGATCTGGGCTTCTTCGATATCCGTCTTGCTGATGGAGAATCCTTTGATATTTTTGATAAGACTGATGTTGATTTTCCGGTTGTCTTTACAACTGCCTACGACGAATATGCCCTTCGTGCTTTTAAGGTTAATTCTATTGATTATCTGCTAAAGCCAATCGACAGCTCAGCATTGGAGAAAGCCATATCTAAATACCACAGTTTATATTCAGCTAGTGAAGGTGTAAATCATCAGGCACTTGTTGAGGCCATCAAGGAAATCAAATCCGCCTCTGGAGAGAATTATCGAAGAAGTTTTCTAATCCACCATAGAGATCGAATAATTCCGCTAGGAATTGAGAAGATCGCTTTTTTTTATCTTGAAGATGAATTGGTTTTTTGCCAAACGCACGATAATAACCGCTATGCAATTGATCAAAGCCTGGAGAAAATTGTTGACCAGGTAAGTCCTGATGAGTTTTACAGAGTGAATAGACAATTCGTTGTTTCCAGACAATCAGTTGTCTCAGCACTTCAGCATTTTAACAGGAAGTTGAAGCTCGAACTCAAACCCAAGCCAGTATCAGATGTGCTGATTAGTAAGATTAAAGTTTCATCATTTAAGAACTGGCTTGAAATCTGAAGAAAAAGCTATCTATCCATATTTATCGTTTTAGGAAATCCTGATAATCGGATTTCAGTTTTTCCCAAACCTCAGCTTTTTCCTGAAATGTTCCTGCTGATTCAAACATAAAGGGACCGTTATAGCCAGATAGTTCCAAGCTGTGAAGAACATTATTCCAGTTAATGATTCCTTTTCCAGGCAACCAATGTTTTTCATCAAGCCCATCATAATCCGAGATATGCAGCGTGACAATTGGTGATCCTACAGCATCAATGAATTCTTCAGTTGTTTCCTGGAGTAAATGATTTACATCACAGCATACACCTAATCCGGGAGTTTCTGACAATAGCGTATTTATTTCAGTACTAGTATTGCCTAAGCAGGTACGAGGAAGATCTTCAATGCACAAATGCATCTCATATTTAGAGGCAATTTTCATTATTAGAGGCAGGCTGGCAATACATGCATTTAATCGGTCTTCTCTTTCTTCAACCGGTATCGGTTCAAAACTGGGATGAATCACCAACTTTTCAGGTTTCAGCGGTTTTGCAGCTTTTATAAGGGTGCTTACTTCCTGTATTGCCATAGCTCTCTCAGTTTCATCAATCAGCGAAATGTCAATACTTTTTCCATAAGGAATATGGATACTCCAGATATTGATCCCCTGAGCATCAAGCCACTTTTCTACCACCTTAACTTTTGCGTTTAACTCCTTAAGATCCTCCCGTGATTTTATTCGTCCGAAGCCAATCTCTACATCGGTAAATCCGGCTTCAGAGAGTTCCCTAACTTTTTCCTCTGTAAGTTTGAAAATGCTGCCAACTGATGTTCCCAAGCGCCAGTTTTCTACTTTAGACTGCTTCCTTCTGGGGAGCATGAATTCGTCTACTATTTCTCCTTCTGTATTGGTAACGGTACACTCTAGCTGATCAAACGTGACCCTGGTTTCCAGAATCATTTTCTTGCCGGTGATCAGAATCGGGAAGTTATTTTTGCCTTCACGTTTTTCAATTCTTTCAAAACGGTGCGTGTGTCCGTTGATGACCAGATCAACGTTTCCCCGGTTCAGTATAGGACCCCACTTCTCAGTGATTTCGCTTGCTCCGTGCCAATCGCTATCAGAAAAGGCAGGTATGTGAAATACCACAACCCGATAAGCAGCAGATTTATACTCATGCGAACTGATTTCTTTCTGCAGCCAATGAGCTTGTTCAGTACGATAAGCATCAAAATCAACTACTCCTGCGTAAACAGGGTGGTCATCGGGTTTGTCTTCTCCGCAATCGAGTACAAGAAAACGAACGTCCCCATGAGTAAAAGAATAATAATTATTTCCTGATGAATGAGGAAAGTATTCCATAATTGTTCGGGCCCCAGGTCCACGGGTTTCATGATTGCCACGTACAAATACAAAAGGTTTTTCTTTTGCAAAGGTTTCAACACTGGCATCCAGAAATCCGTCGAAAATCTTTTCTTCTGACCCAATCCAACTCAGAATATCACCGTTCAGGAATAAAAGATCATATTGATCCAGAGGGCTTACTTTGTGCTGCTCAAGTATTGCGGTTTCATTCCCATGAACATCAGAAATGGCTCCAAAACTGAATTCTAAGGGTTCCGGGTTCAGGGTAGAGAAAGAATTGAAATCACCAACAATGATTTCACCGTATATTACTTCATATGGATTGAACTGCAGGATTTTTTTTGAGTTGATTCGATATTTATACTCTGTTCCGGGTTTCAGATTTTTTATCCTGATGATATGTCGGGTTACATTGGCATCAATGAGTCCGGCCCTACTCGCTTTTGCAATTTCAGGATAGCCTCCCCAGGTTGGGAAACTACCTGATTCTTTTTTCTCCGAATATTCTACCCATGAAGTGCATGGTTTATTAGTAAACCACACCACTGTGATCGCATCCTCAGCCGGATCAACTAAATATGGTCCATGAGTAATCTCTGTTGATACCTGTGCGTATATCGATGAAAAAGATATACATGAGAATAATAGAAAGAAAGGAAGTTGTCTGATTGTTCTTGAGCAGCTCATAGATATTGTCTTTCAGATTTGTAATAACGAAGGTATAATTTTGTTGGATATAGAAGAAATAGTTTTATTTCCTCCGGATGAAAGGGAAGCATCTAATATTCTAGGTCAGATCATATTCTTCTTCTGATCTCTTATTTTGCTTTTGATATTCTGAGGGCAATATGTCGTATCGGTCTTTGAAGCAATTTCGGAAATACTTCAAATCTGTGAAGCCCAATTTAAAAGCTACTTCTGAAACTGTTAGGTCTTCGTTTATCAGGAGAAAAGCTGCGTGTTTTAGTTTAACAATTCTAATAAAATGATTTATCGAGAATCCGGTAACAGACTTTATCTTTCTGTATAGGGAGGTTCTGCTAAATCCAAGCTCCCTGGCTAAAACAGGAACGTTTACTTCATCTTCCTCAATTAGATTCAGGATTGTTGATTCTACATTCTTTATAAATCGAATGTCAGGGGAATCAGTTTCTGGTAAACTAATATTCCAATTACCTGCAGAGAATCTTTGGCGAAGAGCCTTTCTTTGATTTAGGATATTTTCAACTCTTGTCGTTAATAGTCTCGAAGAAAAGGGCTTGGTTATGTACCCATCAGCTCCTGCACCATATGCTTCCACTTTTGGCTCATCTGCATCCTTAGCTGTAAGTATAATCACCGGAATGTGATTGGTTCTGTCTGATTCTTTCAATCTCTGGCATAATTCAATTCCATCCAAATTTGGCATCATTATATCTGAGATAATTAAATCAGGCAAAGAATTTTCAGCTTCCTTTAATGCTTCCAAGCCATCTTTACACGCAATTACAGTGTAACGTTTCTGAAGGTTTTTTTGGATATAATCTCTGATATCGGCATTGTCGTCAACAATTAAAACTATCGGATTATCCTGTGTCGCAGCTAACTCAGAGTCTTCGATAAGTTCTGACTGAGGAATACTTCCGGGTTCTGTCGGAATTATTCTTACATAATTTTGTTTTTTAAGCCAATCAAGATCATTTGGTAAATGAATTGTGAAGGTGCTTCCGGAATGGTCACTATCGACGGATATCTTACCACCATGAAGTTCAACAAAACTTCTTGTTAATGCCAATCCAATACCAGTACCTCCCTTTCCTGCTGAATTATTTGCCTGATAGAAAGGAGTGAAAATGGCTTCGAGTTCATCATCCGGAATGCCCTGCCCGGTATCTTTTACCTGAATGGTTACACCTGATGGCCCCTGGACCAGATGAATGGAGATAAGACCACCTACAGGTGTGTATTTCATTGCATTGGAAAGTAGATTGCTGAGGATGATATGGATCTTTTCAATGTCTACCCAGGCATAAATGTCATGATCTCCCTGGTATGATATCTCCAAGCCTGATTGACCTGACAGATAATTAAAACTCTCGATTTCTTCCTGGAGTAAAACTGATAAATCGTTATGGGCAATATTCAAATTCGTTTTTTGTGTTTCCAGCTTTCTGAATTCCAACAATCTGTTTACCAGTTTAAGCAAGATACCTGAGTTTCTCCTTATCATCTGCAACAAGGGCTTTTGATGGCTTACATTTACCTGATTCAGGAGGTCATTTACTGGTCCCTGGATCAGGGTTAAAGGAGAACGGAGTTCATGCGAAAAGTTGGTAAAGAATCTTATTTTCTGTTGAATAGCCACCTGTTCCTGTTGCCTGAGTTTCTGTTCATAGATTAACTTCTCCTTCAATTTTACTCTTGTATTGTTGATATGAAGAATCAGAAGTGTAAGCCCTGCAAACAAGAGAAAATACATTATAAAGGCGGGCCAGGTAATCCACCAGGGAGGTGATATTTTTATTCCAAGCATTTCAACCTGACCATTGATAGTTCCGGATCGGTCAACGCTTCTGACTTTAAATTGGTAATCTCCGGCAGGTAAATTTCTGTATGTTACAGAGCCAAATGCTTTTCCATCTATCCAGGAATTGTCAACTCCTTCCATCCAATACTGATAAGTCCAGGATCCAACCCTTGGGAAAGATATTGACGTAAACTCAAGAGATAGCGTGTTTTGATTATAAGCCAGCTCCAAATTGGTCATGTCTGCAAACAATGGAATCCAGGATTTATAATCGTGTGAGGCATCAGTGCGACTAAAGATGATAGCTCTCGTAAGTATAACCTTAGGTGCTCTTTGAGTCGATAACAAATCCTTTGGGGAGAAAATATTCACACCATGTTTACCTCCAAAAGCCAGATCTCCTGTGCTCATAAGCAATCCTGATCCATCATTAAACTGTCCATTCTGAACACCATCTGTATAATCAAAAGACCGAATAGTGTCTTCAGCGTTTAGGAAACATGACAGGCCCAGGTTTGTGGAGGCCCAGATGTTTCCCATCTGGTCTTTGACTATCGCTCTAACTGTATTATTGGTTTTTAGGCCAGCTTGTGAAAATGAACGGAATTGTTTTGATTTTACATCAAATCTCAGCAATCCCCGCTGCCTTGTACCAACCCAAATATCGTTGTTATCATAAAGGATGGAGAAAGCAACCGGGGTAATATCTGAGTTCTGAAACCAGTTAAACTCTTCAATTGTTTTATTTTTTTGGTTGAAACAAAGCAAACCATTCCCAAAGCTGGCTAACCATAGATTTCCATTCTGATCTTCTTGAATGCCTCTTATGTCGTAATAATCAGTCTCAACAATATGACTGACTTTTCTGCTCAGCAAATCAATTTTATGAAGGCCTGAACCATTGGTACCTATCCATATATTACCATTACTTGATTCAAAGATTACCCGTATGTCTAAGCTTTGCAGGCCATCACTGTTTCCAATACTACTGATGGATCCAGAGTTGGGATTCAGGATATTAATACCACCAGAATAGGTGCCGAACCAAATTTCACCTGTAGAAGTTTTTAGTGCTGAGAGGATGGCCGCATCAGTAAATCCATCAAGAGAAATGTTCCGGATCTTCTGGGTATATGGGTTAAGGAGGCTAACTCCCTGTCCATCTGTTCCAATCCAAAGGGTTGAATCCGATCCTTCGCATATCCCCCATACACTTTGATGATTAATTGAGTTCAGATCTGGTCTGTAACTGAATTGACGAATTGCCTCGCCTTTGGGTTTGAAGACATTTAATCCTGAGTTATGGGTACCTATCCAGATGTTTCCAATTGTATCCTGGAAAATTTTTGATATTGTTCGGTCAGAAACACTTTCTTCATAAATTGATGGCTGAAAGTGGTTAAGTATCAAATTATTGCCTGCCAGGGCCTGTCTTTCAGACATGGAAAACAGACCTGAATTACGTGATCCAATCCAGATGATGCCATCATTATCCTCATAAATGGCCAGAATCTCATTATCAGGGAACCAATCGTGAGATTCTTTGGAAAATTGCAAAGGGTAAGCCAAAGAATTGTCAAATACCCATAATCCCTTATTTGTTCCAACCCAGATACTATTATCTGCCATTTGAACTATGCTGTAAATTCTTTGAGGATAAGGGCTTCCCGGATTGAAGGTCCGGTAGTCATTATATTTTAAATCGTAAAACAGTAAACCATCATTCCAGGTGCCTATCCAAAGAACAGAATCCTTATCAAGAAAGAGCTCCATTACCTCCTGGTCGCCTATTTCCGCTCTATCCCATCCAATCGATCCTGGTAGTTTTGAAAAGACTTTGTCGTGCATGGTCACAACACCACCTCCAAAAGTACCAATGAAGTCGTATCCTGAATGACTTGTAGCAACTGAAGTTACACTTCGGTAGGGGATATCCTCCGGGCCATTGCCTGGCATAATTCTGTCAAAAGAATCGCTGCCATGTTTATATATACCAATACCGTAATCAGTTAATGCCCAGATGTTACCATTCTGATCAAGATGCAGAGTCTGGACAGCATTTGATGGAATAGAATTTGAATCTTCCGGGATATTGCGGTAGCTTTGGAAATCCGTTCCATTGTACCTGAACACCCCATCATCAGTAGCAATCCAAATGAATCCAATATCATCCTGAATAATATCGTTAACAACATTATTTGTAAGACCATCAGTCTCATTCAGCCTGATGAATTTATAGAAGGCTTGAGATTGATCTGATAGCTGGGCATAAGCATGACATGAACCAAGTAGAATGATCCAGATCATTAGAATATTTATACGTATTTTGAACACAGTATTATTGCTCAACAAAAGTAGTGATACTTTGTGGAGCAAGCCTGATTGGTTCTTCAAAACTTGTTTCGGTAATGAATTTCAGATTCTCATTTCCTGCTGAGGTTCGGTATAAGCGACAAAGTATTGCATCTGAATCCTTATTTATCTTGACCGGGATGCTATTGCTTCCATAATTCAATGCTACAGTGATCGTTTTACCCGTTATTGGGTCCTGGAATGATGAAATCATTACTCCACCTGTTGTCTGCTCAAGGCTTCGAAGGTCATCTCGGTGTACACCAATGCGAATCATACCCGGACGAATAAACCTTGAATAATTGCCAAGAGCCCATAGCATTTTAGATTCATAAACTGTTCCGTCACTCTTATTTAGGGTAGTATAAATCAGACCATCTTTATAATCATACGGGCTTATTGCTAACCACCATTGCCATGAGCTTGCTCCGGCAAGAGTAAGGTCAGCATGAATTACCCTGGCCATATACAGTGCCGGAATTATGCCAAGATCTCTACCCTGACCTCTAACAACTTCATTGTTCTCGAGTAAGGTATATTCACTCATGATGTATTCTACCTCAGGATATTGAGAAAGCTTTGAGGCAAGTAATTTCCGGGTGTCCAGAAAATGAGATAAATCCCAGGTTGTGAAATAGCTATGGCCAGCTATTTGTTGTGCCACATGATCAAGATTTCCAACATAGGTGTCTGATTTCTCATCGAAGAAAGCAACAATCTGATCACCCCGACCCGGACGATTATAGGAACTGTACAAATATTGAATTTGAGCGGCTTCAGCAATTTCAATCTTTATATCGATATCACTATCGGTGATTTCCTGATTAAGTGCCCTGGTGAAACTTGCCATCTCAGTATTTAGCCAGGGAGAACCCTCCTGCCCGCTGTTAGTCCAGTCCCATTGAGGTTCATTAAAAGGGCTCAGGTAATCAAAATGAACACCATCTTTACTTTCAATTTCATCTACAATCCGGACTAAATATTCAGCGAATTCAGGATAGTATTCTTCAGATATATTTGCCGATTTCCCACCACTTGAATAGGCTTTGCCATTTTTGGTCAGAGCTACGGGAGGGCTATTCACGAAAGCTGTAAAGTAGTCTACCCCGCGATCTTTGGCCGCTTTTACAAACCACCTTTGACCCTTTTGTTTATTCCAGTCGTAGGTTTTGTCAGAATTCATGAAACTTTCCGATCTTCGCCATTCATCCTGGATACCACTTCCGGAACCCTGCTCAGAACTTCCTCCACCCAGATTCATACGCCAGGATGATAGGCCAATTCCGGCAGGTGAACCATCAGACTTCATCTTGACTGAAAAAAGAAGATCAGCCATTTGATTTCTCTTTGAAAGAGGCCAGTTTTTACCAATGAACTGACAACTCCAGGCATCAGAAGCACCAAAATTATGGATGGTCTGATAAGCCTGGGTTGGTTTAATGGTAATGGTCAGGAATTCTTTTGGCCCGTCATCTGGATTTGGACCCTTTTCACAGGAATGAATTCCGCATAAAAATGCTAATACTGAAACAAGAATTCGCATACGTCTGGTAATTGAATTTTGATTTTTAATAATTTGGATTTTGAACAATAATTCCTCCTGAGGCATCAATTTCTGATTGAGGTATAGCAAACAGCGTATGAATCCCAGAATTGAATAGAACACCTTGCTGATTTCCTGCATCATATGGATCAGTACTGATATTGAGGTTGTAATTTACGAAGTCTTCCATTGCAAACGCAAGCTTGCCTGTTCTTTTCAGATCATAATACCTGTGTCCTTCCAGGGCAAGTTCTAATCGACGTTCATCCAGAATCATATCAAGCAATCCCGATCCACTTTCATTGGCAAGGCTGGCACCTGCTCGTTCTCTAACATCATTAAGTGATTGAAGGGCAGGGCCATCATTACCCAACTGAGCTGATGCTTCCGCATGAATAAGGAGAAGATCTGCAAACCTGAATAGAATATGGTTCAAAGGTGCCTTAATGTACTCATCATCAGGGGTTCGGTCATCCATCCCGATGTAGAATTTTCGATTTATTCTACCTGATTCATTTTGATCAAGCTGGGTGTCATATTCAGGATGATCCTCATCAACATAATCTCCGTGTTTAATAATGGTATGAATTAGCCTGGGATCTCCCTGCATAAAGTTTTCCAGATGACTACTTGGTGTTCCAAATCCCCACCCACCATCGGCGCGGCTGCGCGTTAGTACAGGCAGGGCACTTCCTGTATATTGAACCGGATCATAATTGCTCTGAATTTCGAAAATGGATTCAATCCCATTTGGATTGTGAACACTCCAGATGTTCCCAAAATCAGCTTCAAGCTGATAATCATTAAGAGCAATTACTTGTTCGGAATACGACTTAGCCTCAGCGAATTTATCCTGATACAAACTGACTCTGGCAAGATATGCAAGGGAAGCTCCTTTTGTAGCCCGACCCATGTTTTCTCCGCTTTGCTCTGATTTTAAAGGTAAAACATCAGCAGCATGTTTGAAATCATTTTCAATAAATAGCCAGCTGTCTTCAATTGAAGAGCGAGGAATTAAATCACTTGGTGCTGGCTGTCTGTCAAGCAGAACAGCACCACCGAAGTTTTTCACCAATTCAAAATAGGCCAATCCTCTCAGGAAATGAGCTTCGGCGACTATCAGGTTTCTCAGGTTTTCATCAATATCAGCGTTTGGTACATATTCAATGATCAGATTAGCACGAGAGATGCTTATGTATGAATATCTCCATTTAATATCAAGCCATTCATTTTGACTGTCGATAATCCACCGGGCCATATTTCCGAATTCTTGCTGATCACCTTCAATACTATTGCCTTTGAAGGCATCATCAGAACAAACATCTCCAATCAGCCAGAAATAATCCATTTCCCACCAGTCTTCCGGACTCAGGGATTGATAGCAGCCAATTAAAGCTTGAGTACACTCTGCCTCTGTTGTGTAAAAACTGTCGAAGGTTTGTTTCCCTTTAACAGGCTTGTCAAGAAACTTCTCACATCCTGACAGAAGCACAACTGCAATAAGTATGTATAATATTTTTTCTTTCATGGCAGTTCAATTAAAGTGAAACACTTAGTCCGAGGAACATAATTCTGGGCAAGGGATAATTCCCCCAATTCACTCCTCTCAGCAATATATTGGAGTAGAAAGGACCCATATCAGGATCAAGTCCTTCATAGCCGGTAAGTGTGAAAAGGTTTTCTGCACTCACATAAACTCTGAGCTTATCAATATTAAGTTTCCTGTACCATTCATCGGGTAACTCATATCCAATCTGAAGACTCTTCAATCTGGCATACGATCCGTCTGAGACATAGAAATCAGAGTATCTGAAATTCTGATTGGCATCCACATTGGCTATCCTGGGCTGAGTATCAGATGTTCCCTCACCACTCCATGCATCGTAAATCAATCCTTTGTATGAATTGTAATTACTACTTCCTGAGTGAGTATATGCCCAGATAGGAGTTAAAACTTCATTGCCATAAGTTCCTGTAATAAGCATCTTCAGGTCAAAAGATCTGTAATTTAACTGGAGATTTAAACCAAATGAAAACAGGGCTTCAGGACTACCAATTATTGTACGGTCACCATCTGCAGTAATCTTTCCATCACCATTCAAGTCTTTAAACTTAAAATCACCTGGTTTGGCTGTTGGTTGAAGAACATTACCGGAATCATCAGAATGGTTGTTTATATCTATTTCATTCTGAAAGATCCCATCGGTAACAAAGCCATAGAATGCACCAACCGGCCCGCCAATGCCTGTATAGGTTAGCATTCCCAATCTCTGATCATTGCCCTCCCAGATAGCTTCACCATCGGCAAGCTCTGTCATTTTAGAACTTGCATGAGAAAGGTTCAGTCCTATGTCATAGCGCCAGGCTCCCATTACATTTTTGTGAGAAATGTCAAAATCAACACCTCTTGAATTCATTGATCCAATGTTTGCCCATTGACGGCCAAACCCAGATCCCATGTATGAAAGAAGAGCTTTCTGCATCAACATGTCTTTGGATGTCCGATTAAATGCATCGATCCCAATGGATAGTTTTCCCTTAAAGAAGGAAGCATCCACTCCAATATTCATGTCCTCAACTGTCTCCCAGATCAGATTAGTGTTACCAACTGTTCCGGCAGCTTTTCCAAGTGTGAGTGACTGGGCCCAGCCAAGGATATAGTAGTAGTTATCGATGGTGGTGAATTGAGCGTCATATGGTATATTGTCATTTCCAATTTGGCCCCAGGCCCCCCGTAATTTAAGGAAACTTAGCCAATCGACATCCTTCAGGAAGTCTTCCTCTGAGAGAATCCATCCTGCAGAAACAGAAGCAAAATTTGCCCATTTGTTATTCGTTGGAAACTTCGATGAACCGTCTCTTCTGAAGCTTGATGTGAGCAGATATTTGCTTTTGTAGTCATAAGAAAGACGACCTAGCATTGAAAATGAAGTAATGTGCGAGTTTGAACTACCTGCATTCCATGCCGAAGTTGTAGCACTTAAAAACCTCAGATCAGGATGATTATTTGGGATATTTCTCCCTGAGCCTGTTACCGCATCCCATTTGTCAGAGCGTGTTGTAACAGCTCCCATCAAACCAACTTTATGATTATCGAACTGTTTGTTATAGGTAAGGATATTATTCCAGTTATAAAGAAATTTATGACCCAAGGTACTACCAACACTATTCTCATCATTTTTATCCATCTCTTCGATGTAATAATTTGGCGAATACCAATTGCTTGTCCAGTTTTCAATTTCCACACCGAATTCTGATCTGAAATTCAGATAGCTTGTGGGATTGTAATCAAAGAAGGCATTTCCAACAGTCCGCATTGAATTAGAAGTACTGAAATTACGTGCCAGCTGCCCCACCAAATTTGAAATATCCGTAAGGGTAGGGGAGAAAATTGAGAATTCATTCAGTCCTGCTTGTTCATACTCAGGTAAATATATTGGCGTTGTTGGCTCCAGTCTCATTGCATCCCAAACCATCCAGTCATCGAGTCCGTTTCTTGTGTTTTGGTTTGAAATAACAATATTTTCACCGACTGTAACTTTATCACCCAATTTATAATCAGTGTTTAATCGGAATGTCACCCGATTATATCCGCCGCCTTTCAGAACGCCATCCTGTCCAAAATAGGATAGACTTGAGCTAATATTGTAGTTTTCCTCTCCTTTTGAAAGACTGAGATAATATTCATGCATTGGAGCCTGTTGTGTGGCTGCCTCCCACCAATTGGTTCCGGCACCCATTGACATTGGATCATCGAACGGAAGGTTTTTCTTACCGTCATTAATGGCTGCCTGATTTTGCATAAGAGCATATTCTGTAGCATCAGCCAGCTGTGGATTCCTGGCAACAAGCTGTAAACCATACTGACTGCTAAAATCTACTTGTAAATGTCCCATTTTGCCCTTTTTGGTCTCAATGATTATAACACCATTGGCCCCCTGGGCACCATAAATGGCAGCTGCTGAAGCATCTTTCAAGACTTGCACTGATTCAATATCTCTTGGATTCAGGTAATCAATAGATTTCAAAGGCATTCCATCGACTACCCACAATACACTATTATCATTTAGGGAAGATACTCCACGAATCGATACAAAAGCTCCTGACCCAGGTGCTCCACTGGTGGACGAAACCTGAACTCCTGACATGGTACCTGCCAGTGCTTCAGACATCGACGCTACATTTCTTTGCTCGAAATCCTTTGAGGATATCTGTGACACTGCTCCGGTAACATTTCTCTTTTTTTCAGTACCATAGCCTATCACTACCACCTCGTCAATATTCTCATACTTTTCGAGTAGTTGAATATCTATCGTGTTTGATGTTTCAACTGATTTTTCCTGAGTACTATACCCGACAAATGCAAATCTCAGAATGTCACCAGTATTGGCCTGAATGGAATACTGCCCGTCAATATTTGTGACTGTTCCGTTAGAGCTTCCTTTCACCGATACTGTAGCCATTGGAATAGCTGAGCCATCAGTTGCGGATGTAACAGTTCCGGTTATGGTTTTTTGAGCAAATGCCCACGCTGGTATCAGCATGAGCATTTGAATCACAACAATTTTCAACCTAAACATAATTTGGATAGAGTTTTATTTGTATAAATACTACTCCTGCCAAATGAGAGCTCTTTTTAAGAAATGATCATAAACAACAGTGTATTTACCTGCTTGATCTTTGAATTTCACATCAGCGGTTCCGTCACCGGCAACACACTTCACCCATGTTAATGGTGTCTGTAATTCTCCACCAATCTCGAACCCAACGTCCAGGGGTGTCCATCCATCAGTTTGTCCGATAAATTTCATACTAACATCTGATGAGAGTTCGAGACTGTAAATTCCAAAGATGTGTTCACCATAGCCATCCAGGTTGCCTTGTAATGGTATTGCTTCCGTTGTATTCCAATCTAAATTTGGATACTCAGGATAACCATTCCCAACGATATACATGTTGGCTTGAACAGGGATATCAGGAATCAACTCTTCAGCTGTGTATGTCATTTCATATGGATTAAACCTCACCCTGTAATAGGCCGGATTCTTCCCTTTGTCATCCAGATAAATGGATTCACTTGATTCACCATTGATCATGCCCATTGAAGGATCTGATGAGCTAACCAAACCCCAGTTGTCACCTTCCCAGCCGGGCTGGCCCAGAAACTTCACGGTATTAAAATCGCCACCCCAAACCGGGATATCAATTTCATACCAATTTGGATCATTTTCATCCTGAGTCATGGGGTAGGAGAGATTAACATTATCCCATCCCCACCACCACATGAAACCACCTACAGCATAAATGGCATCATATGAGATAGGTTCTGAGACAGATACAACTACAGTGAACTCAGTCATTTTCTCGGAGTTATTATACGCTGTGATAATAATCGTGTGATCCCCGGCAGAAGCATCTGTAGGAACCTGGAATGTGAAATCTAATGTGTAAGTAAGGGGTTCATCAGATAAATCAATAGTCTTGCTGAGGGACCAATCAAGATATTCAATAGAGATCTGTGTTAAACCGTAGTCATCATTGAAGATGCCACCAAAGGTGATGTCTCCGCCTGGTTCTCCGGATAGTGGAGTAATTACATTAATTCCTGTTGGAGGAGGGCCATCTTTTTTACAGCCCATAATGCTAAATGCGATCGCAACAATCAAAAAGATGTAGGTAAATCTAGTTTTCATTTTTTCTAGCTTAGATGATTTATTATGCAATTTATTATGACATAAAGTTACTTTGACTTGTTCTGGCACGAGATGGCGAATTTGTCCAAATAAGAGGGGCAGAATGTCCGAACACGAAAATACTTGCCCAAACGAATAAAAACCAATAGAGCATTATGCATATTTATGATGAATTATACAGAAACTATGAAATACTGGTTAACACTTTTCAGCTTGCTTACACTTTTAGTGTGTTGTAATAAAGAACGGGATCAATTAATTGGCAAGGGTGCAACAGATAAAACCTTTGAAGTTGACAATTCAGTCAGGGATTATATTTTGTACTTGCCTGAAGGCCTGGATAAAAACGCTCCCCTGGTATTTGTTTGTCATGGTTATACAGGAACTGCCCGGGGAATAATGGAATATTCAGTTATGAATGAGATAGCTGATTCAAATGGATTTGCTGTTTGTTATCCTCAGGGAACAAAAGATGGTAGCGGAAAGAATTTTTGGCAGGTGGGCTATGAATTTAATGAGCAGGATACAGTCGATGATGTGAGATTTATTACCCAGCTCGCCATCAAACTTCAAAAGGATTATAAACTCAGTAAGGAAAATACTTTCATTACAGGGATGTCAAATGGTGGTGACATGTGCAATCTGTTGGCTGCTTCTTCTACAGAAATATTCAAGGCTGCCGCTCCTGTTGTAGGTTGCATGATGAAATGGTTTATTGATACTTATCCTGATCCAAATCCTATTCCAATGCTCTTAATGAACGGAACTGCTGATAATATTACTCTTTGGGCTGGTGATTTAGCAAATCAATATGAATGGGGCCCATATCATCCAACAGAGGATATGTTCGATTACTGGATTCAGGCAAACAATTGTATAGAAGTTGAAAAGAAACTTGTACCAAATTTAAATTCTGAAGACGGTAGTCATGTTATTCTGGAGAAACATTCAGGCCCCGAATCCAATACTCCTGTTTGGATATACAAGATTATTGGAGGAGGACACGATTGGCCAGGTTCATCTGGCAATATGGATTTTGACGCCAGTAAGGTTATTTGGGATTTTTTTGAACAGTTTATGGATATATAGTCTGTCGTAGTTCTCGTAGTGAAGAGCTCTTTTGTTTTAATTTCCCATCAACGAAGATGAGCAGACCTTTGCCCTGATGATACTTGCGTCCAGTTTTATCCCAAATAATGGAGATGCTGTGCCCTTTGTAATTTACCTTGTCCAGACAAAACCAATCCCAATGATCAGGAATTAAAGGCATCACAATAATTTGATTATCCAAGCTTGGCCTTAGTCCTGCCAGACCAGTAATAATCAAATCACAATACGTAGAATGATTGTAGTAAATTCCTCTTTCTCTGAAACCATGATTGTAATTCTGAACTTCCATTCGGGTTCTGGCCAGCCAGTCACCATTAAAAGGATTCAAATTTTCATCAATCCATAAATCGTCACTAACAATTGTATCTCCAGTAGGTGGAATCTGTCTGAAACGATGTGAATTTGTGTAGATCTTGAGTGTTTTAAAATAGTCTTCTTTGCTTATTACATTTTGTTGGTAGTTATTCAAAACATTGGCCAGAGCTGTTAAAGTTTGTGAAGTAGCAAATGGCCAGCTTGGACCATTCCACTGACATTCATGACCCTCATAACTTACCTTGAACCCAGGATCCCGTTGTTCAGCTGTGGTGGGGCCAAAAGGGGCATAAAATCCTTGCGGATCCATTAACTGTTTCCAGGCTACTTCATATTTCTGATCCCTTGGAACCAGCTCTAAATACCAGGGTACAAAACCTAGTAGCTCTCTTGTTGAACTCAAAGAATCAGTACCCCTTGGCATCACCTTGAAAAACTGATCTTGCTCATCCCATAAGGTTTCGAGGACTTTCTTTTTTAACTCTTTTGCCTTCTCTGAAAACTGAGTCCGGAGTGCCGAAAATTGCTTGCCTGCCATTGCTGCAATCTCTGAGATCGCTAAAGCGTCAGCATACATATAGGTGTTAATCGTAGGTCGTTTTCCGTGGCCACCAATTGCAAGCTCCATACCATCCTGACCGTCAACTTGCCAGAAAAGTCCATCTGGCTCAAGTCTCATATCTTCCCACTTTTTGTAGTTGCTTACTAAATCTGGTAAAACATCGATTAGTAAAGAATCGTTTGGGTGGACCATATGATATCGCAAATAACTATCTGAAATCCAGAAACTATAACGATGTGGATTACCACCACCCCTTAACCAGAATTGCCCATAATTTTTTAGAATATCGGGATTGTGAAGCCATCTGCCCTCTCTGAAATGATGTCCGGCCGGACATGGAATAGTATTGTATTTTTCAGCCCAGGGGACATTTGGCATAAACTCTGTTATCACATATCCATCAGGAGTTTGTTTGATATGTTTTCTGAATGTCCACCATCGGTAATAATACACTTCCTCAATTTCTTTGTCCGGACACTCAAAAAAAGGAATATTTTCTTCCAGGAAAGCCCAGGTGTCTTCATTACTGATCATATGGGTGATAGGAATCACATCCATATGAAGATTCATTGTGTCCTGTAAATTGAAATTATCTATGTATTGTTGGATTTGAATAGTATTTAGTGAAAAGTCACTTGCCTGGCAAGAAACAATCAGCAGAAGAGCTAGCAAAAGAGCTGGTTTTGTCATGGTTTTACATCTTAGTACAATATTACGATGTAATATTATGATGAGTCTAAGTTTATCCTTGTTTAATTTCAATAATACACATATCTGCTGATAAGTGCCTTTAGTTTTGGTAGGTAAATATTCTTAGAATGGGTATTGATAAAAAATTAACAATTCATAAGCTATACATTTAAAGCAACTTATTGTAGATTCTGTTAATTTGTAACCTTTGTGACAGTTTCTGTTTTTTGCTGTTATTAGTTTCGCAACAAATTTTAATTAATAAGCGTCATTATGAAGAGATTAAATTATTTGTTGGCAATTTTATTTGTCGCATACCTTTTTACCAGCTGTAAACCAGATGAGGTACCTGATGCAGGTTCAAGCACAACTGATTTGCTGGTGAAAAAATTTACTGAAGCACCAGTTATGGATGCTACAATTGAAGACATGTGGGCAGGCGCCCAAAAATTAGTAGGATCTACAACTGTACCTCAACTAAATGCCCGTGGAACCCATTTAAATGGTGATGGTGAAGGTGTTGAAGAAGCATTAGGATTATTTGATCCTTATTCCGGGGAATCATATGACTTCACTATGCGTGCTGGTTACTCAGGAAGTGATATCTATTTCTTATTAGAGTGGGAAGATGAAGCAGACAGCAAAGATCGTCAGTCATGGTATTTTGATACTGATGATAAACTGTGGAAGGGTGAGCACAAGTATGCAAACCATATCGATGATAAATTTTACGAAGACAAATTTGCTTTCTTATTTCCTATTGGCGAAGTAGAAGGATTCAGTTCTTCAACTTGTTATGCTACTTGCCATACTTCGACACCTGTTGTTAATGCTAAAGATAAGCATACACGTCACTATTTGAATAACGAAGATGAAAAGATAGACATGTGGCACTGGAAGCGTGTTAGAGGTACTTATTTAGGTCAGGTTGATGATCAGAAAATGCTTTATGCTGATCCTTCAAAAGGTTCTGCTGCAAATGGAAGAACCGGTGATGGTACAGGAGAAGGTGGATACTCAAGCAATGGTCAAACTCTCACTATCACAGGAACAGCGATTGAGGTTAGTGTGCCTTTATACATTATTCCTAATCAAACTGATTATTACTGGATTGACCAGGATCAAATTGATAATGGTACAGCCAAGATGATTACTGCAGTTGATGAAAATGGTGTTCTTTCATACGATGGTGGTACAATTAATCCTGCTGATGGTGGATATGAGCAAGGAATTGGCAACAAGCGCTTTCCAAGTGTTACTACAAAGGCTTTCACTTTAGGTCGTGCTGATATCAGTATCTCAGCGAATTACACTGGTACAGGTTGGGTTTGTGAATTTACCCGCAAATTAAACACTGGTGATGAAGACGATGTAATATTTGACGTAACTCAGGAATTGCCATTTGGTTTTGCCATTTTTAATAACGCGGCTATTGCTCACGGTGTTAAAGCTGGTTTGATGATGAAATTTGAAGAGTAGAATATACTTATAAGCTCATATCCAATTGCCGGATATAATAGGTTTGGAATATATTTGGAGATAAACAAAGTCCGCTAAACAGCGGACTTTGTTTATTCATCGTTATAACAAAATAAAAAAGTTGTATCTTTGTTCGTGTTTTAACGAACAAGTAATGGCGAAAGTAAAAGGACCCACACCTGAGCAACAGATAACAGCAAGATATGCGAAGGCACTTGGTCATCCGGTCAGGGTATATGTTATTCAATTATTGTCTAGTCAGACGTGTTGCTACAGTGGAGACTTATCTGAAGAATTACCTATCGCTAAATCAACTCTTTCTCAGCACTTAAAAGAGCTGAAAGACGCCGGATTAATTCAGGGTGAAATAGAAGCACCCAGAATTAAGTATTGTTTAAATAAGGAAAACTGGGAGGAAGCAAAACGATTGCTTCGAATTACTTTCAACATGTAAAATTTTTTAAATACAGTGTTCGTGATTTTGCGAACTACGAACAGATAAATAAAGCGAAAATGGATATCAAAGTTTTAGGAACGGGTTGTCAGAAGTGTCAGTCTCTGGAAAAAGCAATCAGGGAGGTTGTGAGCGAAAATGGCATTCAGGCAAATGTCACAAAAGTGGAGGATATTGTTGAGATTATGGGTTTTGGCGTTATGGCTACTCCGGCCATTGTGGTAGATGGGATAGTTATGATCAAAGGAAGGGTTCCATCCTCGAAAGAAATAAAAACACTGTTAATCAAGTAAATAACTTAGCTATGAAACAATCTATTCATCTAATTGGACTGGTTTTACTGTTTACAGTATTTAGCCTACCTACAGGAAACGTTCAAGCATTGTGTCTTTCTAATGGTGAAAAAGGGTGTAACTATCTGTATGACAATTTGGACTCCAAAGAAATACAAGTTCTGTATTTTCATGCTACCGGCCGATGTGTAACATGCAAAGCTGTTGAAGCAGTTACAAAAAGTGCACTTAAGGAATACTATGGGAAGAAAATTCCATTTACAACCATTAACCGAGAGAAAAACAAGAAGAATCCATTACTTAAGAAGTACAAGATTACAGGACAAACTCTCCTAATTGTTAGTGGTGATGAAGTTGTAAATATTACGACCGAGGCATTTTTAAACGCACGAAAAAAGCCTGAGAAGCTAAAGTCAACTCTGAAATCTACAATCGATAAAATGCTCAAGTAGAAATGGAGTTTTTGCAAAATCTGTTGGAAAGCTCACAATTTCCAATACTTACCTCTTTTGTTCTAGGCCTTATGACAGCGATAAGCCCCTGTCCTTTAGCTACCAATATTACAGCAATAGGCTTTATTAGCAAGGATCTGGAAGATAAAAAAAAGGTATTTCTGAATGGCTTAGTTTATACATTAGGAAGGGGAATCTCTTATACAATTATCGGATTGCTATTTTATTTTAGCATTGGACAATTCGAGCTGTCTGGTTTTTTGCAAAATTGGGGTGAAAAGATTCTTGGTCCCTTGATGCTAATTATTGGCCTCTTCATGCTTGGTGTGATTCATTTACGTATACCTGGGATAGCTTCACTAACTGAGAAAATGGAGAGAAAATCAAATTCCGGATTCTGGGGAGTTTTGTTTTTAGGTATGGTCTTTGCCCTTGCTTTTTGCCCATATAGTGGTGTTCTATATTTCGGAATGTTGATTCCAATAACCATCAGCAGTGCAAGTGGATTATATCTTCCTCTGATTTTTGCTTTAGGCACTGGAATTCCAGTTATCATTTTTGCATGGCTAATTGCTTTTAGCATTGGAAAAATCGGAGGTTTGTATAATGGCATTAAAATTTTTGAGAAATGGTTTAGAAAGATAGTTGCTGTTTTATTTATCGGGGTTGGATTATTTTATATTATCAGATTATTTCTTTAGAATTTATCGTTTTTGGGCTGAATATTTTGCTGACTAATATTTTCAATTGTCATGGGATGGAAGAAGGAAATTAAGACCCTGTTATGGATTGGGGCTGTTTTTATCGGAGTTTATTTTTTACCACTGGAGAGTAAACATTTTGCCACGGCATTAGCAGCAACACTTGATCTGGCTAAATGGTACGCCAGGGAGCATGTAATTTTATGTCTCTTGCCTGCATTCTTTATAGCCGGAGTGATTTCTGTTTTTGTGAGCCAGGGAGCCGTGATGAAGTATTTTGGCGCCAAGGCTAAAAAGTGGTTAGCCTATACGATTGCATCATTGTCGGGAACTATTTTAGCGGTTTGTAGTTGCACAATTTTGCCCCTTTTTTCAAGTATTCACAAACGTGGTGCCGGATTAGGGCCTGCTATAGCATTTTTGTACTCTGGTCCGGCGATAAACATTTTGGCCATTATTCTAACAGCCAGGATTCTTGGCTTCGAAATGGGCCTTGCACGAATCATAGGTGCAGTGGTTTTTGCCATTGTCATTGGGTCGGCAATGTCGCTTATTTACCGTAAGGAAGAAAAGACCAAGCGTGAAGAGCAAATAAATTTTCCTGATGTTGAAGAGAAGCGGCCCATGTGGAAAACCGCTTTCCATTTTTTTGTTTTAGTTCTGATTCTTGTTTTTGCCAATTGGGGTAAACCCGCTGAAGGTGTAAGCAGCGGCTCCTGGTATTGGCTCTGGGCTAACAAATGGTTGATAACAGGAGGCTTTGCCCTATTATTGAGTTTCTCATTAATATATATATTGAAGCTGCAATGGATGCAAGTGCTTATTCTGATACTTCTAACAATTACGTCAGGCTTTCTTTTTACTTCTCCGCTAATTCCTGTTTTAGTGGCAATGGCAGGTCTGAGTATTATAACCCTGCTGGATAAAAATGATGTTGATAACAGAGAGTGGACTCTTGCTTCATGGGGCTTTGCGAAGCAGATCATGCCCTTACTTGCGGTTGGGGTCTTGATTGCTGGTTTCCTTTTAGGATCTACACATGATGACACTGCTATTGCCGGAATTATTCCAAACGATTGGATTGCCACCTTGGTGGGAGGAAATTCAGTGTTTTCTAATCTTTTTGCATCTATTATTGGGGCATTCATGTATTTTGCAACTTTAACAGAAGTGCCGATTTTGCAAGGACTTATTTCGGCAGGAATGGGAAAAGGCCCCGCATTGGCTTTACTCTTGGCCGGACCATCTTTGTCTTTGCCAAATATGCTGGTTATCCGGGGTGTACTGGGCACTCAGAAAACAATTGTTTACGTGGTTTTAGTTGTAATTATGGCAACAATTTCAGGATTAATTTTTGGCGCTATTTAGCTGGTTCCAATTACTAAAACATGTTTCGGTGCCTTTAAAAATTACTTTCGAACATCAAAAAATATTCGCTCAGTTCTTCTGGGCCAGTAATTATTCTTCGTATCCATATCAGCAGTTTCGAGATGTGGATCCAGAGTTATGCTCTTTACTTCATTCTCAAAAATGAAAACTTTGCTGACTGCAGTATGATTCTTCATCCAGATCTCTGCCGGGATTCGCACTTCTTCAATGCTTCCATCTTCAAATTCAAACTCCAGGATTATGGGCATTATCATTCCGCCGTGAGCTTTGAAGCTTAGCTCGTAGAACTTTTGTCCTTTTCGAAGTTGGCTAATTTCTTCATCACTGAATTTCTTGCCTAATGCCTTCAGCCTTATTAATTCCTGCTCAGTGACAAGTGGCTCAGGATTATTGTACTTATCTCTCAAGGATGTGTCACGGTCTATCTCACTGATGAATTGACCTTTGTCTCTAAGAGATGCAATATGTGGTCTGAGTTTTTTCTTTGTGTATTCAGCAGCCCGTAATGCGGACTTCTCATCATAGATAGCTTCAAAAACTTTCACGTTTTCAATGGCCAGATCAACATGCTCGGTTGTAAAGAACCATCCACGCCAAAACCAGTCAAGGTCAACACCAGAGGCATCTTCCATGATTCTGAAGAAGTCTGCAGCTTGAGGATGTTTAAACATCCATGTCCGGGCATATTCTTTAAAAGCCTGATCAAAAAGCTCACGACCCAGGATTGTTTCACGTAATATTGTCAGCCCAACTGCAGGCTTTCGATAGCTGTTCATTCCGCCTTGTAACAGGCCATCACCATGGGTCATAATTGGAACAATAGTGCTTTTATCGTCATCCATATACCCTATCATTTCTGCGGGTATTCCTGACCAGTATTGATTAATATCCCATTCACGCTCAGCCAGTCCCTGCATGAAGACATTGAAACCCTCATCCATCCAAGCTGATTGCCGCTCATCACTATTAACGATCATTGGAAAATAATTGTGACCAACTTCATGTCTCACTACACCGATATGCCAATTTCTGGTTCCCACATCATAGCTTCCGTCAGCTTTTGGACGCCCACCATTAAAAGCAATCATTGGATATTCCATCCCCAGGCTTGCATCGATTGATTGAGCTACAGGATAGGGATAATCAAAGGTGTATTTTGAGTATGCCCTCAAGGTTTGCGCAATGGTTTTTGTCGAAAATTTGCTCCACAAAGGATTACTTTCTTTTGAGTAAAATGACATAGCCAGAACATTGTTGTTTTCGAATGGAACACTCATTGCATCCCAGATAAATTTACGAGAGCTTGCGAAGGCAAAATCCCGAACATTTTCAGCCTTGAAGTGCCATTTTTTACTATTTTCTGCTCTGGATTTCTCATTTTCTATAGCCTCTTTCTCCGATACAATGAATACCGGAGTATCTGATTCTTTAGCTTTTTCAAGTCTTTGAAGCATTTGAGGGCTAAGAACCTTTTTTCCGTTTTGCAATTCACCGCTTGCTGCTACAATATGGTCAGAAGGAGCATTTATTGTCACATCAAAGTTGCCGAACTCCAATGCAAATTCAGCACCAATGAACTGCTTGATCTGCCATCCGTAATCGTTATATACACAAAGTCGTGGGTAGAATTGTGCTATTGCAAAGGTGCTTTCATCTTGATTTTCAAATGGATCATATCCTGATCGGCCCCCCTGGGTTCTGAGATTATTAAGATTATAGTGCCATTTGATAATCAGTTCTGTCTTTTTACCCGGAGCCAGTCCTTCGGATAGTAAAACTTTTAAAATAGTGTGGTTTTTCACAGTTTGTAGTGCCTGGTCCTGGGCATCCCTTATTGATTCGATTCTGAAACCACCCTCAAAATGATTGTTATACCGCATAATTGAAGAAATATGCTCCTGATTTCGCATTGTTGACTGGGCTATCTTGCTTCCTAATGAGTTTGGTTCCCGGATATTTTGATCCAGTTGAAGCCAAAGGTAAGTTAGGGTTTGAGGTGAATTGTTATAATAGGTAATCATTTCAACTCCAGAAATCACTTTGTCATTCTCATCCAGAGTAATCTCCATTTTATAATCCACTTGTTGCTGAAAATAATCAGGACCCGGATGACCACTAGCCGTTCGGTAGCTATTTGGAGATGGTAATTCTTCAGTTAACTGTCTGAATATATTTTTATTGACATGATCTTGTGAAAACAGAGCTGCCGAAAAGGTTATCATCAATGCAAACCCAGTTATGATTATCTTTTTCATCCGTGTGTGTGTTAAAATATTTTTCCTTTTGTAATGTTCGGTTCATATTGTTGTGATTAATTCTTTCTGTTTACCGATTGAAGTATAAGCTTTCCACTGATTTGATCCCCCTTTTTCAGGGGCTTGTCATCTTTTTTGGCATGAGGTCGCAGGAAGCGTTCGCTGCCACCGTTGGAATAGTTGGCAATCAGCCAGTGGATTTCGTCTTCTTCAATCCAGGATCTTGAATGAAGTTTTGCATTGCTTCGTACTTCAAATCCTTTTTCTGAGGCATCTCTTAAAGAAGCCCTGTAAATATTGTGCTTGGTTGATGCAAAGTCATTCGATCCAATCTTTGTTCTGTCGTGCCTCCATTCGTGATCTGGTTTTGTTCGCGGTCCAACAGGGCTTGATTCAATACCTTCTGAAGCAGTTGCTTTGCCTTCAAGTCGGGCAATATGCCAATCAGGATAGGTGCTCCAATAGCCTTTGCGCTTCCAGTAAAGATTTTCATATTTCTTTGGAAGATCGAAAACCAGACCCATCTGTCTTGGATTGATATCGTCATTCAACACAAAATCATACTCAATTGATATACCTCCACTGGCGCGAAATTTATAAATAAAAGACCCATTTGCCTCCTTATATGTTCCATGAATCTTTATTTCCAATTTGCTATAAAAAAGATTTTCAACTGAATCAAGTTTCCAGTCGGTGCATACAGGTGTAAAGGGCTCATAATACTTGGTGGGGCCGTGCATCTGTGTTTCACCTCCATTATTCATCGGAAGGATCATTAATCGAGGGCCTGTGAGATCCTTGATGTAGAGTAAGCCTGTAGCAGTACTTATTTTGTATTTTTCCTGATTTGAGGTGACTAAAAGGTATTCCTCTTTTTCCTCAATTTTCATCCGGCTCGTTTCATTTAATGGTACTTTGTATGATATAATTTGGGGATGAATGGGGAGAATGAAAGAATCAACAGTGAATCCTCTTGGATCAATGAATTCCAATTCGAGTTTTGCGTTTTCCTTCAGAGGGTGCTTCGAATTAATCTCCAAAAGATCCATTTGTTTGGGTGGAATATCGGCATATAATAATCCCTTTTCCTGGCCTATCTTCCAATTAATCCTCAGTCTTTTTAGATTTGAAAAGTCCTGTCTGTTTTCTACCATGAAACTGACAACATTATTCTTTTTTTCAACATCTATAATTCGAATAGGTGAGTAGGTTTTCTTCATACCCCACCATTCGGGCTTTTTCCTTCTCCATCCATCAATGGGCCCCCAGGTTCCGTAGCCTACTGTGCGTTCTTCTATTGAGCCATCATCAAGAGGGTAATCCCAATAGAATGTATCATCTATCCCTGCCCAAATGGAACCTCCGGCAACTCCCTGAGATTTATACATATCCTCCCACATGCTGTGAAGATAAATTCCCCACTTATCTCTAAGAGCAACATCGCTTGCTAATTCAAAGCGATTGTATGCATTGAGATGCACAAACTCACCAAAGCTGATTGGTCTTCGGTAGTCAGAGTATTTTCCTGGTCCTGTAGGGCTTGGGTAATGATCAGAACCCAAGGCACAGATTGCCTCGTCTTCTTGTTGATTTTTTACCCATCCCCAGGGGAAGTAATTGAATGTTAAAGGACGCGTAGGATCCAGTTTTTTCATGGCCTGACCAGCAATATCATATGACTTGTTCCATATTGATTCATTGGAGATAGACCAGAAAATAATGCTTGGATGATTTCTGTTCAGGACAATCATCTCTAATAACTGACTGGTCATAACTTTCTGAATAGAAACACTATCGCCTTTCGTTTCATGTGACCAGCAAAACGGACCCTCACATTCAATAAACATTCCCAGTTCATCGGCTATTTCCATCAGTTCTTCATCGGGAGGGTAATGACAAGTCCGGATATGGTTAACATTTCCTTCACGAAATAACTCCACATCTTCCCTGTACATTTCTTTCGGAACTACACGGCCCGTTAGTGGATACACCTCATGTCGGTTGACACCCCTTAGTTTAATCGGTTTTCCATTGACAAATAATTGATTTCCTTTTACTTCGGATTGTCTGAAACCAAAGCGCTGATGAATAGTTTCAATAATTTCACCATTCTTTTTAAGTTTTAAAGTAAGGACGTATAAATTTGGTGTTTCACAATTCCATTGCTTGGGTTTTAATACCGGCATCTTGAGTTTAAGAACCTCTTTTCCTCCGGATTTAATCACCTGGATATCCACTTGTGAATCCGGCAGGTGAATCAAATCTTCATTTTTCCATTCCCTGAGCTCTGCAGAAAGGCTTAAATCTTTGACTTTATTTGAATTTTCGTTGCTTATTTCAACATAAGTGATGAGATCAGCATCCACAAAATCCTTTTCAAATGAAGTTTCTACAGCAAGGGAACTTACATTGACCACGGGCAGAGCCATTATAAAAACTGATCGGTTGATGCCGCCAAGGGGATGACACGCATATCTCGATCCGCTGCTCAATGAGTTGGATAGTGACTCATTGCGTACTGAAAGAAGCAAAGTGTTTTCATCATTAAATTTTGTCAGATCGGTAATGTCCAGTTCAAAAGCAGTGAACCCACCATGATGTTCTCCTGCCTTTTGTCCGTTAATGAAGATCTCACATAAACTGTAAACCGCATTGAAGCGGAGTTTAATTCGTTGTCCTTTCCAATCTTTTGGAAGAGAAAATGTTCTGAAGTAGGCAGCCGGCTGCGCAGAATCCACTACGTGACCTTGCATTGACCATTCTCCGGGTACTTTGATATCAGACCAGGAATCAGGCTGTTGGATAGAAGTGAAACTGTCTTCAAATTTGGCATTGAATTTCCATTGGCCATCTAAGCTTAGCTTTATCAGCTTATCTCCGGATATGTCTGTTGGAACAGGAGATAGCCGGGGAATGGCATCACTTTGGGCTTGAAGCCCGTGATTTGGGTACAATAGACCAATAATTAGAGAAATGATCAGGAGCCTGAGATTTGTAATGCTTTTCATCCGTTTATCTCCTTTCCCATCCACTTTCACGTTTACCCGAACCGGTTTCTTCGCTGTCTCCAAGTTCTTCTTTCATCTCGTTCGCTTTTACCAACAGCTCTTTCACAATTTCGGGGTATTGATCAACAAGGTTGTTTTGTTCTCCAATGTCTTCATCGAGATTAAAGAGGGATAAACCGATTTCGGAGCGAATACCTTTTCTACCATGACTGTTTCCGTCATCGCTTTCAATGATAGCCGAATATTTATGCGGAAGGTGAAGTTTCCACTTTCCTCTTCGTAATGCCTGTAATTGCCAGTTTTGATAAAAGAAGTAAGTGTCGGTTGGACTTACTGCGTCCTTTTCGCCCCAGAGCAAATTTTGAATATTATGTCCATCAATTTTATGATCTGGCAAATCAGCTCCGGATATTGCCGCAATTGTCGGAAGTATATCTATGCTTGCGGCAATTTCATTGCATTCGCTTCCCTCTGGAATTTTTCCAGGCCATTTCATGATACAAGGAACTCTCATTCCGCCCTCAAATGTTGTGAACTTGCCTTCTCTCAGGGGATCAGCTGATCCTCCGTGATCACCAAAAATCAGCCAGGGACCATTATCCGTAGCAAACATCACCAGGGTATTCTGATCTAAGCCAAGCTCTTCAAGGGTTTGGTTAATTTGACCTACTGACCAATCAATCTCCTCAATAACATCCCCATATATGCCTTTGATTGACTTTCCTTTGAATTGTTCAGAAACGTAAAGGGGAATGTGGGGCATGGTATGTGGCAGATAGACGAAAAAAGGTTGATCCTGATGTCTTTTTATAAAATCGATAGCTTTTTCGGTGTACTCCCGGGTTATCATGGATTGGTCGTCATCCATGAAACGATGAACTCCGTTGCCATCCATAAGCGGTAAGGGGGGATAGGGTGTTTTCCCCGGATTTTTCCCGGGACGCATATCATTGGAGTAAGGGATTCCGAAGTATTCATCGAAACCTTGCTGCAGGGGAAGGAATTGTTTATGATGCCCAAGGTGCCATTTGCCGAAGCATCCGGTGGCATAACCTTTTTCCCGGAGCATTTCAGCAATAGTTAACTCATTCTGATGCAATCCCGTTTTTGTTCTTCTTTCCTCTGGGTTCCAATCTGTATTCTCATGTTCCGGAAACAAAACACTGGGTATCCCAATCCGTTGGGGATAACAGCCGGTCAGGAGAGCTGCACGTGAGGGTGAGCAAACAGGAGAAGCCACATAGAAATCCGTAAAGCGCATTCCTTCTGCTGCCATTTGATCCAGATTCGGGGTTTCAAAGTCATCTGCTCCATATACACCAATATCTGCGTACCCCTGGTCATCTGTGAAGATGATGACGATATTGGGAGTCGTCTCAAGTTTTGACTTACATGCCCCAAGGGCAAGAATCAGCAATAAGAGGCTTATGTAGGTTCTCATTTGATTTTAGTTTAGATTACAAGTTAAAACTAGATGTATATCAGTTAGTTGTTGTATGTGTATTTTTTTCCAGGTTCAATCTTTACTTCAAGGACATCTGATTTGTATTTAATCTTTGCCAGACCTCCTTTTTCCGTGTGGATTATTGCCTTGGTTAATTGACCTTCTTCCCACCAGATATCACATTCGAAGCCATTGCGGGCTTTCAGACCGGTAATATGACCATTATGCCAGGCAGCAGGCAGGGCCGGTAGAAGATGTATGACACCATTATGAGATTGCAAAAGCATTTCCGCAATACCCGCAGTACCACCAAAATTACCGTCAATCTGGAAGGGAGGATGATTGTCAAACAGATTATTTTTTGTTGATTTTGCTAACAGTTGCTGTAGGTGATGCCATGCTTGTTCACCATCATGTATACGGGAATAAAAGTTTACGATCCAGGCGCGACTCCATCCGGTGTGTCCACCACCACTCTCCAGTCGCCTCTGGATGGTCTTTTTTGCTGCATCAAACAGCTGAGGGTTTTCTTCTGTGATCTGGGATAAAGGGTAGAGACCCAGTAGGTGAGACATATGCCTGTGGCCTATCTCAACTTCCTCATAGTCATGTATCCATTCCTGAATTGTTCCATCTCCTCCTATTTGCACTGGAGGAAGTTTCTTCCTTATTTCTTCGAGCTCATTAGCAAATTCATGATCAATATTCAGGATCTCGGAGGCTATTTTGATCTCATCAAACAATTCATTTATTATTTGAATGTCAGTTGTTGCAGCATAGGTTAGAGAAGATCTTTCCTGCTTATCCGTACCGGGCACGAAGAAGGCATTTTCGGGTGAATGAGAGGGATTGCTTACCAGATAACCTTCGGGTGACTCAATTAAAAATCCTTTTATAAATTCTGCTGATCCTTTAAGCAGGGGATAAATGCGGGCCAGATAGTCAGTGTCTCCGGTAAACTCAAAATGACGAAATACCGGAAATGTCATCCATGGTCCGTCAAGAGGAGTAATTCCCCAAACTCCGTCGGCAACACCGGTACGTCCGAATGGATCGGTCAGGTGATGGAATGTCCAACCATCCGTGCCGTACATGTTTTTTGCAGTGACTGTTCCCGGCTCTACTAGTTTCTCCATGAATCGTGTAAGAACCAGGCTGGTTTCAGAAAGGTTACATACCTCTGCTGGCCAGTAATTCATCTGAAGGTTAATGTTAGTATGAAAGTCAGCATTCCAGGGGGCATTGAGATGATTATTCCATATGCCCTGGAGATTTGCAGGCAGAACACCAGGTAGCCTTGATGACCCCATCAGTAAATACCTTCCATACTGGAAATAGGTGGTCACCAGCCCCTTATCAATACCTCCTTCTTTTACAAGGTTTAGTCTTTCATTTATGGGCAGGTTTTCAAAACTATCAGACCCAAGGCTGAATGAAACCCGGTTAAAAATTTCTGAGTGGTCGGCAATATGTTGTTTTCTTAACTGGGCAAAAGATGTACCATCAAGATTACTCAGAATCGTCTCGCATTTTTCTATAGGGTCAACAGAATCCAAAAAATTAAGCTTTGTAATATCATAATTGGTAGCTCCGGTCAGGTAGATTGTCAATTTATTCACAGATTTACAAGATAGTCCTGCTTCTGTTTTGTCAACAACTCCTCCTGTGTTTTCGACCACTGCCAGTGCAGCAAATTTCATATGAGCTCCTGCAGGCCCCCTGTTGGCTTGTTCAGGATCGATGATCTGCCCTGACATAATAATCTTGCCTTCTGCAAAATATTCAGTATTTGCATCTTTCTCTCTTTTCAATTGCAGATCGATGTCAAATGCTTCATCAGCCGAGATCCTGATCACCAATAAGTCAGCTGGAGCAGATGCAAAAACCTCCTGAGCGATGTGGTTTCCTCCAACATCATAAGTGGTTCTTGAAATACCTGAATTAAGAGTCAGGTCTCGTGTATAATTTTGAATCTCACCTTCCCAGTGATATGACATATGAAGATCTCCGAAAGTCTGATGCGAGCGAATATTCGGAGGGGTTCCCAGTAAGTGTTTTTTGGCCATTGTGTATGCCTCACTGTACTGTTCGTTAAATATTAAGCTTTGAATCTCAGGCAGGTTTTCTTTTGCACCGGGATTGTTATTGTCGATTTTAGTCCCTGCCCAAAGACTTTCCTCATTGATTTGAATCTTTTCATTGTGTGGGTCACCAAAGATCATAGCGCCTAATCTGCCATTTCCTACAGGCAAAGCTTCTGTCCATTCTGAGGCAGGTTCATCATACCATAGTTGGTAGTTTGTTACCAGGTCTTTTTTCACGGAATTGCATCCGGAAGAAAGAATTATCAGGGTAAGAATTAGTAGAGATCGAAATACTTCTTTCATGGTTTTTTAATTTTCTGTTTCCTGTTTATTTGGCAGATGTTCACCTTATTTTACTGACATGGTTTTAGTTTCAATGTAATTCCCGGTTTCGAGGGTATAGTAATACGTTCCTGTTCTGATTTGACCGACATTAATATAAGCAGTGTGTCTCCCTGCCGGCTTTTCTCCCTCATAGAGTTTTATAATCTGTCGTCCTGCCATATCAGTAATCGTTATTGTCACCTCCCCGTTGAGAATAAGCTCATAAGGGATGGAGGTTATTGAATCAAAGGGATTGGGATAGTTTTCTCCCAGAGTATTCTTATTATGAACAGTTTCAATACCGGTTTTTACACTATAATCAATTTTCACCTGATAGAAGAACTTCTGATTCCCCCTGAAAGACACCGGGGTGGAGATAATCACCAGATAGACTTCCTCATCATCCGGATTGGCCTTATAAGTGAAAGACCCATCAGTCAAATTTAGCATATCCATATCATAGTAGGAGACTGAATTGTCTTTTTTTACCACAATTCGCCCTTTGAAGCTAGCTAAATCTCCATCCCTTCCATGAGAATCACCTTTCAGATCGAAGGTGTAATCGGCTCTTTGAGAGTTTTCTATTTTATAGACATTGTAAGCCCAGGCCCGGGTAACGAAATCATTTTCAGGAGATATCCATTCTCCATTGCTGCCTTCGTTTGTAAAAGTTTTGACGATGGGGTGAACGTCATTTAGGTCTCCGTAGTTCTTTAACTCCTGATAGCTTCGTGCCTCTGTGCCCACAGGAAAGTGCTCAAATCCCCCAACATTATGAGCGGCATAATCAGCAAATAATTCACTGAAAGTATCCGCCCCAATCTCCTTATACAGATATTCCTGAGGAAGATCATTGGTCTCGGCAAAAAAGCCACCAACAATTATTTCTGGTGATACACCCCGTACATCCGTTAGGTAATTAATCATGATATTCATCCCATATTGATGACAGAATCGTTGCCAATTTGCCTGATCCTGAGCTTCGCGATTGTTATAAGTATACCACATGGGAACCTGAGGGTTAAACGTTATACATGAAGCAGTAACATATTCGTCTTTCGAGCCTGGATGTTTAAGGGCTGCATACCAGTTTGCTGTTGCCTCTATGTACCACTGACTATCACCACTATAAGCATATCCTGGCGAGTTTGCATTGTACTGAAAAATATGAAATCCTTCATGCTGAAGACCTGCATTATTACGATTGGCGTATCCGATCGGGATTGTCAAATAGGGGTAGCCGTTTGAATCTGTTCCTTGCCCCATGGCCCATCCATCTGGAAAGAGATCATGACCGTTATGTATATACACATTGTAATAATATCCATCCAGGGGATTAGGAGGATTTCTCATCTGGTAAGTATTCAAACAATCATTTTGGCAATCCACAAGAGTTAACAATAATTCTTCAGCCTCATCTGCATAATCGTATGCCTTATCCCACCATGCAACAAAGATTCCTTTTGTCTTGTATCCACAGTTATCTACAGTTGAAAAAACAGAATTCAATTGTAGATCATCCTGGCCAAGAGCAAAAATGGTACACATCAGGAGTACAAATAGTAATCTTGCTTTCTTTTCCATTTCTTAAATTTTAATCAATTCTACCTATAGAAAGTTTAATGCCCGAAAAAAAATTATTCCAGACTATTGCAAACTTTCAGATTTACCTTCCGGATCTTCTCTTCAAGCATCTTTATCTTCTTCCTATCGTAGGTCATAAGACCATTGATCTCGGATTCCACATCGCTTGTTTGTGTATATACAGCTGCAGAATATCCATATGGAATAAGCTCCATAAGTTTTTCAGCCAGGTTAATATAGGCATCCGTAGCCTCAGCTGAAGTCTTATATTGTACATAGCCCCAGTTTCTTCCTGTCTCCCAAAGGTGTCCGTCAATAGCTAAACCAATACCACCATATTCACCTAAAACATTGCTTCTTTTTGAATCAAAAAGCCCCATCTTAGGTTCTGGATAATTATGCATATCCAAAATATCTCCCACATCATAGTGGTTTCCACCACTTGCCGGATTCACAAGACGTGAAGGATCATAGTTTTTTGTCCATTGAGCAATCTCGACAGTCTTAAATTGCCCCCATGATTCATTGAAAGGAACCCAAACCACAACACTTGGATTTGAGTATGTCAGGTCCATGATTTCTTTCCATTCCTGCCTGAAATTATTCTCAGATTCTACACTCCTAACTAATTCTTTACCGTTGAAATAATTTCGTCCTTGCCATCTTGGTGAACGGTCTCCACCAGGCATGTCCTGCCATACCAGAATACCTTCGCGATCGCAATGGTAATACCAGCGAGCAGGTTCAACTTTAACATGCTTTCGAATCATGTTAAAACCAAGATCCTTTGTCTTTTTTATATCATACAAAAGTGCTTCATCAGTTGGCGCAGTATAAAGCCCGTCGGGCCACCAACCCTGGTCAAGAGGGCCAAACTGGAAGTAGTCTTTGTTGTTCAGTTGCATCCTGATAATGCCATTTTTATCACGGGCGGTTGAAATTTTTCGCATCCCGAAATAGCTTTTGACCTGATCAATTGCTTTTCCTTTTCTGATAATTTCCACCTCCATATCATAGAGGAAAGGAGATTCAGGAGTCCAGAGTTTTGCATCTGGTACAGCAATCAGCACTTCCTGACCGGCTGCAGCTTTACCGGTACTAATGATCTTTCCATCATCCAGTACATTGACAAGCACAATGTCAGCTGGATCAGAGCCAGATAAACAAGTGTTTACACATATATTCTGTCCATCAATATTGGGTATGGTTTTCAGCTGAGATACATAGCAGGTGTTAACAGCCTCCAACCATACTGTCTGCCAGATACCGCTTACCGGAGTATAGAATATCCCACCCGGTTTTACCACCTGCTTACCGCGGGGTTGATAACCGTCGCTGGTTGGATCCCAAACTTTCACAAGCAGTTTCTGATCTCCGGATTTGTTTAGAAAAGGAGTAATATCAAAGGAAAATGGGGTATATCCTCCCTGATGGCTTCCAATTTTTATATCGTTCAGCCAGATATCTGCTTTCCAATCTACTCCCCCAAAATGAAGTACAATATTTTTGTTTTTCCATTCTTTTGGGATGCTTAATGATTGCTGGTACCAGAGTTCATTGTTTTTTCCGACTCTTTTTTGTACTCCTGATAAGCTGGATTCAATAGCAAATGGAACCAATATTTTTCCATCGAAGGATTCGGGTATATTTCCTCCTTTTGGAAGAATAGCATAGTTCCAAAGGCCATTTAAATTCTTCCATGAATTTCTTACTAACTGTGGTCTTGGGTATTCAGGAAGTGGATTGTTTGGATCCACCTTCTCAGCCCATTCAGTTTTAATTTTATCTCCGGCGGGTTTCCAATCCTGGGCAAACAAGTTGATTGCAGCGATAGTAATCAATGCCAGTAATAGTATTCTTTTCATAGTTATCTTAGTTATAATTCTGTTAGTTTGAGTTTCGTATTGTTTGTGATCTCTAATTTATAAGCTGATGGAAGAGAATACTGAATATGCAATTCGTTCCCGATTTTTTCCCATTCCAATGTAAGGATATCATCTCCTATCGGAACCTGTCCTTTACACTTTGTCAAAGGTAATTCTGAAAATTGAAAACGGATGAGTGAGTTCTTTGTGTCAATTTTCTCAATTCCAAGAATATCACGATAAAGCACATGTACAACATGAGATGCAAAGCCATGATTACAACTGGCATAGGTGCCAATATTCTCCCAGAGAGTACCGGTTTCTTTGGCCATATAGTCAAAGAAATCAACGGATTCCTCGATGATTTGTGTTTTCAGATTATATCTTGACAATAGCTCAAGCCTGAGGTAATTTCCGATAAAAGAATTTGCAGGATGAATCTCAGGATAAAGACCTGACTCTTGTCTTTTCGGACCAAATTCGGTACTTAATTTTCTCCATAGTTCAGGATGGGATTCAGGACTGGCGATATCAAAGAAAAACGCGTAATATTGACAGACTTCTGTGGAGTTTTCTGTTGGTGTGCAATGAGTTTCAAGGCTAAGTTCAGGATCGCCGGAGTTTAGTCGGATGGCATTGTCGACGAAGAATTCTCCGTTCCAGGATTGCTTACGAATAGTCTTTCTGATCTGTTCTGCTTCCTTTGTTAATTCTGACTTACCATAGAGGCTTCCTGCTACTTCAAGTGTTTTGGCAAAAAGCATATTTGTAGGATAGTTGACATCCTGAACGAATCCATTGGCAGCAGACCATTCTACGAAAATCCATGAATCCAAACTTTCAAGTAAGCCATCTTCGTTTTTGAAAGGCATGAAATAATCGAGGAGAGCCATCACTTTAGGTTCCAGTTCATCAAGCAGCTGTCTGTCTTGACTACGATCAAGGTATTCTTCTAATTCAACAACAAACCACATCGCCCAGTTTGGGATAAACACACTGTCGTTGTGGTCGGCCGGGTAACACATTGGTAGCATTCCATCCGGCAGGTGAGAAAAGGAATCTGGAAGAAGGAAATTTTCAAGGAAATTTTTCTCTATCAGAGTATTGCCAGAGATGTCATTGGCCACACGAGCTGTAAAGTAAGAATCACATAACCAACCAGCACGTTCACGATGAGGACAGTCCATGAAAATGTCTACTGCATTCTGACGAAAAGTTTCAACTCCAGCATCATATATCCGGTTCAGTTTTTCATTTGAAGAAGAGAAGGATGCTCTCTTGATATCTGGATTGGCATACTCGCGGAGGTACACATGATCGATGGTGCATGAACCATCCGAAATGATGAATTTCAAATATCTGAAGGTATATGGCTCGATGGATTCAAGTTTATAAAATCCGGGTTGCAGATCATAAGTTACTGCGGCGATTGTTCCCAGCCTTCTGAAGTTCACATCTCCGTTTTGTAAAATCTCGTCAAATACAGCAAACAGACGTGTAGGTTCATGTACTTTGAGCTCCAGGCCTATGAAGCCGCTCAGGTTAGTTCCCAGATCCACAATTTGAAACTCACCACTTTGAAGATTGATTCTGCTTGAGTCTTTTTTGAAAACTGACGACTGTAAACTAATGGCTTCATTCTCCATCTCCTGCAGCTCAATAGCTGGATTGTATTCGAGTTCATCTTCAGTAAATCCTCCTAGTTTAGGTCCGATATTCACTACCGCACGGTCTCGCCAATACTGCTCACGTTTAATTCCGGTTTTAACTGTTCCTTTAGCTACTAATGACTTTGGATTCACAATCGCAAACTCAGGATAAGGGATTCTACGTGGAATTAATTTCTTAGGCCCAACATCTTCAAGCACTAACTCAGCCTTATTCTCAAGTCTCAAACCATAAGCCTCATGGCTTATCCGGTAGTATTCAATAAATGGTCTTTGGAAGGAATATCTGGGTACTTTCTGAACCCTTTCAGGCAGTGTGAATGCCACGAAATCATTATTCTCAGGATGAGTAGCTGCAAGTATGTTTTTACCTGAAACAATCTCTGCCTGAACGAAAGAAGGCTGATCAAGTAAGTAGAAAGAATTAACGTTATAAGCCACCACCTCTATGCTCAGAATATTTGTACCCTCGACAATATATTCATCCAGATCCCACTCATCCACACGGTAATATCCATGTCCGGCCCGTGCAGGTCCATGGCCAATAAATTCATTATTCAGATAAATCCGATAGAGACTTGATCCGCATATCCGGAGGAAGGTATCATCTTTATCAGGCTTATCAGGCTTCTCAAAATCGCTTTGAAATCCAATGGTGACATTTTTTTGAAACTGCTGATCAATTGGCCAAATGGCGCGGGCTTTCTTAAATTCAACAGCACCAGGTTCTTTTTGCGGAGTGCAATGAGTAAGAAAAGTCGCAAATATAACTAAGCCAACAAGTGAAAATATTAACAGTCTGTTCATAGTATTAATCATTTTTGCATAATATCCGAGCCTTACCTCGTCTCTAACATCCTCTTTGCATCTTCGATTCTGGATGAACCAAGAGCATGGGCATCTTTGTCTCCATACCAGAAAATAGTAGATGAATAGTCAGCCTCTCCGACAAACCAACTGAGCAATTCGAAGTCAAATTTCAAGTGTTTCCGGAAAGGGATTTCATCCAGGTTTCTGGTTCTGAGCCAGGTATTATGGCCCCTTGAGTTAGTTGAATCAGCCCGAATTGCTCCTCCAAAAGGGGTATGAAAAACATAAACGGGAGCCCAGGAGCTGTTGTAGTAATCCTCAGTTCCTGTGCCAAAGTGGGATGGGAAAGTATCCTCATCTACCCAGATTGTTTCATCTCCTTCTCCATACCAACTCTGTGAATAATTGATCAAACTCAGAAGGTCGCCTCGCATTACTCCTTTACCGGTGATAGTAATCATGTTGAAGGGATAAGCATCCGGATTGCTGACGTCATCAGCGCAATGAAAGAGATGAAGATTGTTGTTCTGCTTCCAGCTGGTATGAAAATACAGGGTGTTTGAATCCCATTTATAGGGAGCTGTTTTTATTTGCATATGCACTCCTACCTCCTGATCCGACAGGTTCTTCAGACATACGATCGCTTCTTTTTTGTAAGGCATTACCCAGCGGCTTGTTATTCTCCCTTTACCATCTGAAGAAATAAACCAGCTTTCAACCATTGGAGCTCCCATTCCACCTCCGGAGAAATCACTGAGCGGAGCCCAGATGGTTTGCTTTCCATCAAATTGTGCTGAGAGAATAAGCTGGTGCATTACACTCGCGTACGCTGAAGAATCCTGAATGTCTATATCCAGTTGAAGTTCATAGATGGCTTTTTTACCTCTACTTGTAATCAGCAGAATTGAATCTCCCTGGATAAGCTTCTCTTTTTCTTCAAGAAGATCTAATTCAGGCAATTGAATGTCTTTGTTTCCCAGCTTATCATTAACTGTTTTGATTTGGATCTCAAGCTCTTGTGCTTTCTCAGGACTAAAGGTCTCCAAGAGGGCCTTTTCTTCGTATTTGCGGTAATTAACTTGGTAATACCTTGGGTTTTGATCAACGTCAATGGGGATTTCAACCGTTATTTTACAGCTGTTTGCATAAGGAATTGGAAAATATGAGGTACTTCCACCAATGTATTCTTCTGACCAACTGGTATGTGGAAATGCCAGATTTTCACCAACTCCGGGGATGCCCATCTGAGTCATATCCCAGGCTGGAATTTCATAACCTGGTTCATGTTTCCCATCGAAATAGAAACGAATTACAGGGCGTTTATCCAATGAAGTTATCCAAATACGGGTTATGACACCAGGTCCGTCATGATCCAACATTACTTTTTCAATTCTTCCATTAATCGTATCGATGCGGATGAAGTTACCCCCTACATAGCCATCGCTATTGGCCATCCATAATGCGGAGTCGGGTGATACGGATCCACGATCATAGCTACTGGCCTGATGACATGTGTAATAAGGATCAGGGAATTGAGCAATCTGATCTACACTAGCCATCTCATTAAGCAAAGATTCAAGAGTAATAATCGAAGTTTTCTGACAAGATGCAGTCAATATCAGAAGGAGAAAGATTGTGAGTTTTATGTATTTCATTCTAGTCAAATTTAATCTTAGTCTTATTCTTGTCTGCAGGAATACCATGATCATTAAACCATTTGAAAAGATCTCTTCCCATTGCTTTGCTCAATAAAGACACTGTGTTATGAATGTCATATCTGCTGATCAGCTCAGGCTTTGCATAAGTTCTTTTAAGTTTAAAATAGTCAGCTACAATTGTAGGATTCTCTTTCCGCAGTTGTTCCCACACCCAATATGATTTGCCCCAATGGATGTTGTTCTTTTCACTTTGTGAGAGTTCTTTCCCTTTTCCGGTGAGGTTTCCGTGAAGATCATAATTTTTCATTTCAGGATCGAGTTTGCTTGCCCGTTCGATGGTTCTTTCGATTCTACGAAGGGCTTCTTCCTCATGTCCCATATCGATCATCACTAGATTTCCTACATAGGTAGCGATAGGCTCATTCCATACTTCAGCGAACGGTAGTACCCATGAATGAACAGATTCGTGTGTCAGAAATTCAATCATACCATCCTCACGTTCCGGAAATCCACCCCACCAAACCGCCAGGGCAACAACGGTACCACTAGAAAATCCACCTCCACCGGTTGCCAGGAGAGTAAGCTGAGAAGCCATACCAGGTGAAAGCGGAACACCCATTCTTTTTTCTACATAGGGCTTCGACCTCTTGTACACATCAAGCATAGCATCGGCAAATGGTTTCATATAGTCATTGTAGCTCAGTTTAAACGTACCATGATTGTCGTTGTATTCCAGATCATTAATACCAAGAGTGTTGAATGATTTTAGTGGATCAATTGTTTTTCCTGATGCTGTCTCTACTAAAAGAGGTTTCCAAATTTCTGTATTGATTGAATCTTTGGCACTGGGGTGACTGCCGGATAAAGACCGGGAGGATACCAATAGTGTTCCTTTTCCTACTTTTTTTCTGGCGAGCATGGCTTTTTGCTTTGCATCCTTCAGCAGGATATCCCATTTTTTTGCCTGATCAAAGCTGAGAACAGATCCTCCTTTGCTTTCAACTTCAATTTGTGCGATTTTATCAGTAGGAGACAAGGGATATTTCGCTGCTTCAGTAAAACTTGCTCCGTAATGCTCGAGTAGCAGGTTTTGAGAACGATTGTTTTCTGATCCAAAGACAACAACCCCACCACCAGATTTGAGAAATGCATCAATTGCTTCAATGTCTTTATCCACATATTTTATGCGATTATCACAACCCAATAAAACCAGGAGATTGGCATTGCTGAAATCAAAATTGTACAGGTTACACCAGTTAGTAACGGCCTTTTGTTCAGGTAAATACTGTCTGTCAAAGCGATGATCAGCATAGAAAGTAAATTCATGGGCCAGATCAGAAACAACATGAACTGCCGGAGCTGCCTTTATTTTTTGAGGCCCGAAGCAAGAGGCTGGCAGATTTGCACTGTTGAACAAAGCGGGAGTGGCTGTATTGCTGAATGCAAACTGTACCCATTGTGCCTGATCAATTTTTCTTGTATCGAGAATAATCCGATCATCTATTATTTCTGCCTTTACTCTGGTGTAAATACCATCAGCTCCGGCAACCTCAAAATAGCCTCTTTCTTGTCCATCGAAATGAAGTCCATCAGAATGCTTAAAACTGATAATGACTTTTCCTTTATAAAGCATTGCGGACTCAAAATCAGGAGATTCCACTTCCGTGTCAATAATTTGATAATGGTGCTTCAGAGCAAGGTTGGCCAGTCGATTACCTACTTCACGCTTGTTACCCGGATGAATGTTTGTTGTATCCCCAATATCGCTGGTAACTATCATTCCTGTATTTGGAATTCGTAAGGATAAACGTTGCTGATCACGTATGACCTGAGATCGCTCTTCAGGGTGTCGATAGGCATATGGAGCAATCTGAACATGGTAAAGAGGTAGCTTGTGCCCGAATTGTTTTCTTCTTTCCCTGACAAGGACTTCCATCTTATCAGCATATGTATATGGGTCGCGTGCATTGCTTTCTCCCTGGTACCAAATCATACCGGCAATAGAATAATTGCCAAGTGGATAGGTCATTGCATTATAGCCCCAACCAGGTTCTGATGAAGGCCACCACTGAAACTCTTTGAGCTTTTTAGCCGATTTGACCAGTTCATTATTATCCATGTATGAACTTTCGGGATACCAAAACTCTATCGGAGTTCCTCCCCAGGCATCAACTATGACTCCTACAGGAACATCCAGAGCTTCTTGCAAATGCTTTGCAAAATAGTATCCGGTGCCACTGGTGTTCTGCATTACATCCGGATTACATACATTCCAATCGCCTTCCAGATCATCCTGTGTGGTTTCGCTGGTTCTCAGGTATACCTTGAAAAAACGAATGTTGGGTAAATTAGCGGATCCGACTTCTTTTTCATAATTGTCAACCCTCAGCCACTGGTTAGTCCATTCCATATTGGACTGGCCCGAAGCTAGCCAAACTTCACCTATCAGGATATTCTTCAAAAAGATAGTTTTGGCTTTCGAGTTTCCGCTGATTGTTATTGTGTGGGCTAGATAGCTTGCTCCAGGAGTTTGTAGTTCAGCTCTCCATTTTGCACTGTTCTGGGCGCGTACAATAGCAGTATCCCCCCAGCTTGAAATCAAAGTAATTTCTTCTCCCGGATGAGACCAGCCCCAAATTGGTACTTTCTCATTTTGTTGCAATACCATGTTGTCAGCAAAAACTGTTGCCAGCTTTAGTGGTTGTCCTTTTACTCCCCAGGCAGAGAGCAGGATAAATAGAGTGACAATTGACTTTCTCATTACCAGATAGATTTTAGCTCGTAAACTTTTAGTGAATGGATTTTAGTTTCTTCTGCATTACCATGAATCTCAAGACCCAGATCTTTCCTGGATTCTCCAAGCGGTTTAACAAAAACTATCTGGCCATCATTAATAAATGACTCAACTGAAGTTCTGTCAATCAGTATTTCGATATCGAAAAGCAATTTTCCGGGGTTTCTCTGAGGTGTTTGTACCTCATTGATCTGATCAGCATCAATACTTACATATTTATTCCCTTTGTAATCAATAGATATACCCTGACCATTCATTGACTCAATCCGTGCAACCACATGCAATAAATCATTATCAATAGCTTTGAGTTTTTCATTGGCTTCAAGGATACTCAAACCCGACAAATCGTGAGTTTTACTGTGTAAATCATTGATGGCATCAATAGGTTCGCTAAAAATTCGAACACCTTCATTTGTTGTTCTAAGAGTGAGCTCGGTGGGGAAGCACATCATTTGATTAAAAGGCATCCCTTTGGCTTCAATGGTACCCCATCCAATTTGAATCCGTTTGCCATCAGGCGTGTTGTTATATGTCTGAGCAGCATAATGGTTACCATGTGTATAGCGGTATTTGCCATATTTGGGAGTAAATGTTTTCCCATTGAAGTCTCCTAAAAGGTATGTTCCGGAACCACCATAAGCAACCCAAAGAGTATTCATCGGATCCCCGTCAATTGGCAGTTCAAATAGTTCAGGACACTCGTAAAAACCATTAATGTGACTTTCTTCTTTCCAGTCTTTCAGGTTTTTTGATGTGAAAAAGCTTATTCCGGCTACTTTGTATAATGCCATTACCCATTCCTTATTGGGCTCGTACCATATTACCTTTGGATCCCGGGTTGGACCAAGCACCGGATTGCCCTCATATTTTGTAAAAGTTCGTCCCTTATCGGTACTATAAGCAATGCATTGAGTCTGTTCTTTTCCGGCTGCGGTGTAAGCGGCAATCAGAGCATTCTTTCCCCAACCCGCTGTGTTGTTCTTGTCTATAACAGCACTCCCGGAGAACATTGTGCCCAGTGGATCAGGGTATAAGGCATCATTGAGCTCTGTCCAATGGACCAGGTCCGGACTTACTGCATGTCCCCAGGTCATGTTTTGCCAGTGGATTTCGTATGGATTGTGTTGATAATAAAGGTGATATTCCCCATCAAAATAGACCAATCCATTTGGGTCGTTGTTCCATCCTCTCTTAGAAGAAAAATGGAATTGTGGACGATTTTTCTCTTTGTACAGGCTGTCTTGTCCGGCAAACTCATCAGATTGATAAATTTTATCTAATCCGGATACTTCTTCTGAGAAGATTAGCTTGAGTTTTTTCCCTTTATAAGCTGAGACATCTTTAAATACCCAATAATCCGGTTCGGCATCTGCGATCCTAATCACATTGTAGCATAGTGTGTCCTTTTTTAAAACAAAATGAACCATTTGCCGGTCCTGTTGCATGTCGATCGGAAAGTTCAGATACTGTTTTTTGATTTTGTATTCTTTAACAATTTGTCCCATTCCGGCAGATGCCAGAAGGGATAAAAGCAAAAGGAGGCTTAGTTTTTTCATATTAGCAACTGTGTTTATGTTTTTGGTGATACCAACTCTTTTTCCAATTCTTCCAGGCTTTTCCCTTTAGTTTCAGGCATTACAAGGATAACAAAGAGTAGTTGTATTATCATGAATATGGCAAAAAAGGCAAATATGGGCCATGGATTGCTTCCAAAGATACCTTCTTGTTCATCAAGAAATACAGGGGTAAGCAAGGTGATTAATGCAGCGAAGACCCAATGGGTTGTTGCTCCAATAGATTGTCCAAAGGCCCTGACCTGATTGGGAAATATTTCAGCAATAAAAACCCAAATAACAGCCCCCTGTCCTACACCATGAGAGGCCATAAAGAGAAGGATAAAGCCGAGTAATATCCCTGATCCGGCCCCTGAGAAAAAAGCCCAGGCAACCATCGACAGGCTAATAATATAGCCAAATGATCCCCACAAGAGTAATTTCTTCCTTCCAACCCGATCAATCAGGTACATTCCCAGAAAAGTAAAAATGATATTTATTATTCCGATAGATACTGCACTCATGAGTGATTCTTTTGAAGCCAATCCTGCTCTTTCAAGAATCTCAGGAGCATAATAGAGAATGAAGTTTATTCCGGATAATTGATTAAAAAATGCCACTGTAAAAGCAAGAATAATAGGGAAAGCATAGCGTTTTTTCCATACTTTCTCTGATTTGGATGAACCCATGCTATCCAAAATTGCTTTTATCGATTGATCAATATTTTTTCTTCCAAGTCTGAGCAGTGAATCTCTGGCGCCTTTCTCATCACCATTATGAACCAGGAGCCACCGTGGGCTTTCAGGAGTGAAGAATACCATGATGGTATATGCAACAGCAGGGATGGCTTCGACACCCAGCATCAATCGCCAGTCAATACTCCCCCCAACACCTTTAAGCAGGTAATTGCTGAAAAATGCTATCATGATTCCGAATACAATCATGAACTGGTATCTGACCACCAGTCTTCCGCGCATATTTGCAGGAGAGATTTCAGATAAATATGTTGGAGCAGCTACACTGGAAACTCCTACTCCGATTCCACCAATAAATCTGAAAAATGAGAATGAATAGGGCTCTGGAGCTAAAGCAGATCCCAGGGCGGAAACAGCATAAAGTATCCCGATAAATATGAGTGTTTTTTTGCGGCCCCATGCATTAGTTGGAAATCCTCCCAGGGCAGCACCTAATACTGTTCCCCACAAGGCCATTGACATAATAAATGTGCCATGAAACCAGGGTGAGGTATTCCAAAGCTCTTTGATGGGTAAATTGGCTCCTGAAATAACAACGGTATCAAAGCCGAACAGGAATCCAGCCAGGGCAACTGCAAGACTGATGTTGGACAGTTTGTTTTTTGACATGAAGCTTAGGTTTAAGCCTCCAAGTTAACAAGTCTTCGTTAAAGTTTTTTTCTCAGCTGATTATTTCCACTTTGGCAATGTTGATTTGCTTTCTTTAGCTTCCTTGTTTGTTGATGATTTTTTAGCTTGATAGGGTATGCCATCAGTAATCCATTCCCCTGCATCCTTGCCCTTAAGAAAATGATCAAAATATTCTTTCAGCCGTTTTTGAATATCTATTCTGTTGGCTTTCTTTCTCAAACCGTGACCTTCACCATGATATGACAGAAACACGACGGGTTTTTTCAGATAACGAAGGATACTATAAAATCCAAAAGAATGCTCCCATTGCACTACATAATCGAGCGTGCCATGGAAAAGCAATAGGGGTGTATTCATTGTGTTAGCATTAAAAACAGCTGATTCTGAGATGTACATTTGTGTATTACTAAGCGGATCAGTACCGAGTCTTCCTTGTCCGGTCATGTAATAGTCCTGTTCATTGCTGCCGTCTCTTACTATGTCGACATTGAATCCCTGCACCAGATTACTGACTCCAGCTCCTGCTGCAATTGCTGCAAATTTATTTTCCTGGGTGGAAATATACATGCCACAGTGTCCACCATAGCTAAAGCCTTCATAGCCTATATACTCTTCATCTACATAACCGAGTTCCATTACTTTTTCAATAGCAGCATCGATACATTCGTGCATGTCAGAATGAGGGGTTCCAACATTGAAATGAATATCTGGTTGTAAAACCAAATATCCGTCAGAAACGTACATCATTTCACAAATGCTTGAGCCTGAAAGTCGTGGTGAGGCATAGCTGAAAGTATTCTGAGACATTTTCTCATATGAGTAGACAATCATCGGCAACTTTTGTCCTGCTGAATATGTGTCAGGGATGCTTAGTATTCCTTGTAGAGGAACTCCATCATCATTGGTATAGTCGATTAATATTCGACGACCCCATATGTAATTCTCCTGATGCGGATTTGTGTTAGTGATTTTTTTTGATTTCGAAAAACCAATATCACTCAGGTAGGCTTCAGGATAATTCATGTAGTCACCTTTTTTATAAATAATGACATCTGATTCTTTCGATTTAGTGATTCCACTCCCTCTGAATGAACCGGGAAAGGAAGCTGGCTCATAAATCAGTTTTTTCAGCTTTTGTTTATTTAGCTGGAAAAACCCTGCATGTTTTGTTTGAATGTTAAAAGCACTGAGAATTATTGGTGTATCAAGATCAATATAGCGCTCATCAATTTCACTTTTCGAAATAAAGCTCATATCATCTACTCTGAAACGGATAGAATCAGTATCAGTAAGAGTCTCTGTCAGATTTCTTGCTTTTTTTCTGGTGTCAAGAGGTAGAACCCATAGATCGAGTTTATGGTTAACTATCACTGCATTTTCATCCTTAACCCAGCACACAAATCCATATGATGGCTGAGATCCCCAATGGTCGTTTGCCTGATTAATAAAAGATACATCCACACCGGATGAGATATTGGATTCCATATCATCTTCAAAATCATAGTGCCAAAAATGACCTTCCTTCCATAGAATCAACTTTTCTCCATCGGGTGAGATTTCAATAATGCCGCTATATTGTTTTTCAATTAGCTTCTTCTCCCCGTTTATGAGATTGATCCTGTATAAATCATTCTTCCTCACATCCCAATCAGAAATGTAGGCGCGATTATCAGTTCCTATGGCCCATTGATCGGTATTCCTGCTAGTTCGTAAGCCTTGTATTTCTTTGTTAGTCAGCTGGATTATACTATTCGATTCGAGACAAAAAACAGTATTATAAATCTCTTTCCTGTTTCTGTCTGCTTCGATCATTCTCTGTGAGAGAAGCTTCTCATCCTTCCAGTGCCAGACATTGACTGTAGGGTCTTCATCATTATTTTTGTCATTTTTCTGATCAGCTTTTTCTTTGGGCTCATTCTCACAAATATTCAGAAACAAGCGCTCATCATCATTGCTCCATCTGATGTTACCAAAACGTCCAGAGGATTTGACCACAAGTCTCATGTTTTCTGGCAATCCGTCAACTTCATTCAGCTTGTATTCAGCTGATTCAGTATTGTTTGATCCAATGCCGGTAAAGACAGAGATGCTCATTTTTTCAGCATCTATTTCTTTCCTGACCAGATTATATTTAATTGCTGCCAGGCTATTTTTTTTCGTATTCCAGGATAGATCTGAATAGATAAAATTTCCTGTTTCCAGAGCCCTGGTGGTTGTAGTACCTGGATTATACAAATAGACTCCGTTTCCCCGTTTATCATCAGTAGAAATTGTATAGGCAATGAACTTTGATTTCTTATCAATGATAAATTCACCAATGTTACCAATAAAGTGTTCTCTTTGATTCTCCAGGTCATAAATCAACAGGCTGTTATTGCTCGAGGAGATGAAATAATTTCCGTCTTCTGTGAATTGAAATTGTGCATTTGATTCATATTGTCTGCTGGTACCTGAACTCAGGTTTTTCAGTTCAATAATTGATTTGCTCTTTTCCTTTTCCTTTTCCTCATCTTCTGGTTTTGGTTTTATCCGGTAGGCTATCCACTTGGAACTTGCTGAAAATTGGGGATTAGTGGCATTTGCAATCCTGTATTTCACACCACCAGCTGAATTTATGATATACAGTGTATCGCTACCAATATCTTCACCATAGGTTTTATAATCAATAAGATTACTATCTGTACTATCTTTTTTTGTCCCTTTTTTTTGCTCAGGTTTTTCAATTAAAGAATACAGAACAGTATACCACTTACCATCATCAGACAGAGTAAGTGAATGATTCCTCCAAAGTTCAACATCTTCAATATTAAGAATCTCTTTCTCTGATTGAGCCTGAAGATTTGCCATACCGGCAAAAAGTGAAACAACAAATATCGCTGCAGAAAAGGTAGAAAGTTTGAAATTTTTCATAATCAGATTCATTTTATACTGTGTCTTAATGTTTTATTCTGAATTAATAAACTATTGGCGTTTGTAAACAAGAGATCCTCCGGTGTATGTAAATAGCACATTCACATTTTGAATTTCCATGTGATTGATTGAAAAAAGATCTTTGTCGAGGACAACAAAATCAGCCAGCTTGCCTTCTTCCAAAGAACCTTTTACATCCTCATCAAAGGATGCGTAAGCTCCATTCAGAGTATATCCAATTAAAGCTTCCTCCAGGGAGATTTTTTCTTCTGGCACCCAGCCATCTGGTAATGATCCGTCTAATACCTGCCTTGTAAGAGCTGCATATATACCTAGCAGTGGAACGGGTGGAGCTACAAACCAATCTGATCCGAAAGCCAATGTAGCTCCTGCATCTAAAAGTGATCTGAAGCAATATGTTGTTTTGGCTCTTTCTTGTCCGATTGTACGCTCAGCCCACCTGCCATCATCCATCAAATGCCAGGGTTGCATACTGCCAATCACACCTAATTCTTCAAATCTTATAATATCCTCCGGATGTAAATGCTGGGCGTGCTCAATTCTGAACCTACGGTCTCTTTCTCCATTCTGTTGTATAGCTTTCTCATAGAAATTCAAAATGATATTATTTGCCCGGTCGCCGATGGCATGAACCACCACTTGCAGACCAGCTTTATCTGCGGCCAGAATGCCTTCAAGCATGTTTTCGGGATCGTCCATTAACAAACCTGATTCTTCTGGTTCGTCGAGATATGGGTCGAAAAAAGCTGCAGTTTTTGAGCCAAGTGATCCATCAGCAAAAATTTTAGCCCCCTTAAGCTTGAGCCAGGGATTATGCAATCCTAATTCTTGCTGTTTCTCAAGGATGGTTTCATATTGGCTTAGAGGGGCTGTTGAATAGATACGGGTTGTTAATTCTTCTTTCTCAAGCATCTCTTTGAAAACCTCATAATCCGCCAGTGTCCCCATGTGATGAACACTTGTTACTCCATGTGATGCAACAAAGGTCATTGCTGCTGTTAAAGCATTGTGATATTGTTCATTTGAATAGTCAGGGATATGTTGACTTATCAAAGGCATGGCATTGTCTTTGAAAACCCCGGAGGGTGTACCATCCGGCAGGTGCTCTATTTCACCCCCAACGGGTTCTTCAATTTCATTGCTAATGCCTGCAGCTTTCATTGCGGCAGTATTGGCCAGGGCCATATGTCCATCGCTTCGGCTTACAAATACCGGAATATCCTGTGTGAATTCGTCTATCCATTCACAGGTGGGTAATTCTCCTCCCCAATTTTCATGATCCCAGTTCCCTTCAAGCATCCAATCGCCTGGATTCATAGTTTTGGCAAATTCTTTAATACGCCTGATGAACTCAATTTTGGTTTGAGCAGATTTTAATTGCACACTGGAGAGAGAAAATCCTCCCTGTATAAAATGCAGATGGCTGTCAATAAACCCTGGTATAATCAATTTCCCTGGCTTGTCCAATACCTGAGTTTTGTTGGTTTTATATTTAAGGATTTCTTTATTGCTACCAATCGCTATGATTTCATCTTCAGCCACAGCCATTGCCTCTGCGAAAGCTTGGCCCGGATTAGCGGTCCAGATTTTCGAATTGATTACTATAAGGTCTGCCATTTGAGTATTAGGATTACAGGATATCAGGGATGTGATAATGAATAAAAGAACGGAGATTTTTTTCATGTCACAAAATAATTAATTAATACTTATCCCTGAGCAAATTACCTTAATTCCTTGTCTCTAAACAGCAGACTTTCCCTCGCTTACCGAGATAAAAGCATCTTTCACCGATTTTTAGAACTATCTCGTAAGTTTTTTGTTTCTACTTGTGCCGATATCAATAGATTTGCAATATAAATATCATCAAAATTATGAAAAAAATTACCTTAAGTTTAGCTTTTGCATTGCTGGTTTCAAGCACTTTTCTGAATGCACAGAACCTTGAAGAAGTATTAGATAACTATTTTGAAGTTTTGGGACAGGAGACCATACTGGAGGCAAAAAATTCTCAGACCAATGGAAAAATGCTTCAGTCGGGTTTGGAGATTCCATTTAAGCAATATGCTGCTAGCCCAAATAAGTTCAGATCAGAGGGAACCTTTCAGGGAATGACTTTTATCCAATCCTTTAATGGTGAGAATGGCTGGAGTTTTAATCCATTTGCAGGGATGACCGAAGCGCAGGAATTGAATGAGGATGAACTAAAAGTTATGAAAGTACAGGCTGATTATGAAGGTGTACTTTGGAATTGGAAAGACAAGGGACATTCGGTAACTCTTGAAGGTACTGAAGAAGTTGAAGGAGCAGAGTGTCATGTGGTTAAATCAGTGTTAGCTGGAGGAGATATCTATACCAGTTATATTGATGTTGAGAATTTTGTAATGATCAAGCAGAGTGCGAAAATTACAATGCAGGGTCAGGAGATTGAATCCGACACCTTCATGAGTAATTTTCAGGAGGGAGATGGATTTATTTACCCCGGAAAGATTGAGAATCGGGTGAACGGTCAGGTAATGAGCACAATTGTGATAGAAGAAATGATTTTGGGGGCTGAATTAGATGCAAGTTTATTTGAAAAACCTGTGATATAGTCATGAAGAAACATTTATTATTAAGCCTGGTTCTCATTGGAGGACTGGGTTTGTCTTCAAATTTGGCACAGATCACCGATGCTACATTCGGTGATCTGCGTGGACGACAAATCGGACCGGCCCAAATGAGTGGGCGTATCAGCAGTATTGATGCCGAAGTGAAAAACCCAAATACTATTTGGGTAGGATCTGCAGGTGGAGGTGTATGGAAATCAATAGACAAGGGAACTACTTTCAAGTCAGTGTTTGATAAGCACACCCAATCGATAGGAACTGTGAAGATTGATCAGCTCAGACCTGATACTGTTTGGGTTGGTACTGGTGAGGTTTGGACACGAAATTCTGTTTCCATCGGTACAGGTATTTACAGAACCGTAAACGGAGGGGATAAATGGGAGTTTAAAGGATTACCGAATTCTGAACGTATTGCACGTATCATTATCCATCCTGATAATCCTGATATTTTATATGTGGCTGTGTTAGGAGCTTTGTGGGGAGATAGTGATGACAGGGGAGTGTACAAGACTACTGATGGTGGTACAAGCTGGACTAAACTGTTGTACAAATCGCCATCTACAGGTTGTTCAGATTTGATTATGGATCCTAATAATCCGGATGTTTTGTATGCGGCTATGTGGGATTTCAGAAGGGAAGCTCATTTTTTCAGATCCGGAGGACCTGGTTCAGGAATTTTCAAAACTACAGATGGTGGACAGAGTTGGGAAGAAGTAAGAAAGGGACTCCCTGAATCAACATTAGGCAGAATTGCATTGGCAATCCATCCTCTGGAAAGCGAAGCAGTTTATGCTGTAGTTGAATCTGAGAAATCAGCTCTGTATAAGACAACTAATCAAGGAGAAAGCTGGGAGCAGTTGTCAGATCAGGGACAAATGGGTGATCGTCCTTTCTATTACAGCCTTCTGGTTCCTGATCCTGTTGAGAAAGACAGGATATATAAGCCTGGTACACAGCTTTGGGTGAGTAAAGACGGGGGAAAGCGCTTCGACAGCCCTTCTGTATTAGGAGCTGGCTATCACAGTGACACACACGCACTTTGGATCAATCCACTTAATAACAAAGAGCTCTATTTAGGAACTGATGGAGGGGTATACATTTCTTCTGATCAAGGTAATTCCTGGAGAATGGTAAAGCAATTACCAGTATCTCAATTCTATCAGATCAGTGCAGACAATCAGGATCCTTATTGGGTATATGGTGGATTGCAGGATAACAATTCCTGGAGAGCTCCATCTTATAATCCGGGAGGTATTTGGAGTAGTGATTGGGAGAGAATTGGATTCGGAGATGGATTTTATACATATGCTGATCCTGATAATGCCGATATCACCTATTCACAGTATCAGGGTGGCCGGATGTACAAAATGAATCATAAAACCGGAGAGACCCAGTATATCAAGCCTTTCCCGGAGGAGGGTACGGATGAACTTCGTTTTAACTGGAACTCCCCTACAATATTCGGGGCTAAAACAAATTGGCTGTATGCCGGTTCTCAATATCTGTACAGATCAAAGGACAGAGGAAATAGCTGGGAAAGAATTTCTCCGGATCTTACTACAAATGATCCCGAAAGACAGAGGCAGGAAGAGACCGGAGGATTGACTATTGACAATAGTACTGCTGAGAACAATACGTGTATTTTGTCAATTGCTGAGTCACCAATAAATGAAAACCTTATCTGGGTTGGTACTGATGATGGAAATGTTCAGATAAGCAGAGATGGTGGAAAATCATGGACACTTCTGAATGCCAATATTCCAGGCTTGCCTGTAAAAGCTTTTATCTCTGAAATATCCCCGAGCCGATATTCTGAAGGCGAGGCTTTCATGACAGTGGAGGCCCACAGAGATGGTAACATGAAGCCTTATGTGTATTTCACATCAGATTATGGACAGAGCTGGATTTCATTGGTGACAGATGACCTCGATAGTTATTGCCATACCATTAAGCAGGATTTGGTGAATGAGGATCTGCTTTTCCTGGGCACTGAATTTGGTTTATTTGTCAGCCTTGATAAAGGGAAAGTATGGAAGCGATTTAAGAACAATATTCCTAAAGTTGGAGTACATGATATCATGATACATCCTGAGAAGCATGATGTTATCCTGGGTACTCATGGGAGAGGGATTATTATTATTGATGATATCTCCCCTTTGCGGGCTCTTACACTTGATAAAATGAAGGAAGATCTGGCCTTTTTGCCCTTACGTCCGTTCAATTTCAGTTCTGGAATAAGTTTGCATGGATACGGAAGCAACGAGGATTTTGTTGGACCGAATTATGGCAACCTGCCCCGGATAGCCTACCATCTTAAGAAACGTCACATATTTGGTGATTTATATATGGAGATTTACGATGCAGAAGGTAAGTTCATTAAAAAAGTTCAGACCGGCGGACGAAAAGGTATAAACAAGGTGGTTATCCCGATCAGTCTTGATCCTCCAAAGGTGCCTGAGTCACCTGTCATGCTTGGCCAGGCCGCATTTGGTCCTTCATTAATGGCTGGAAGCTATAAGCTTAAAATAATTAAAGGAAAAAACAGCTATGAAACAGAACTGGTTCTGGGTGTGAATCCTGAATTAAGCCATTCTGCTGCAGAAAGAGATCTCCGCTACAATACCCTGATGCGTGCATACCGGATGCTGGAGGAATTGGCAGATGTTGATAAGAAGATATTAGCTCAGCATACTGATGTTCAGGCAGAATTTGATGCTTCAAAGAATAAGCGAGCAAAGAAAAAGGCACAGGAGCAGCTTGATAAATTGATGAGTTTGCATGAAAGCATTTCAGCTACTCAGGTTGGAGAAAGTGGAATTCCGGGACAGATAAGACTACGTGAAAAAATCGCGGAAATCTATAGTGCTTTAGGGAGTTATGAAGGAGCACCAACAAATTTACAAATTAAGGCATTGGATTTATATCAGGGAGAGATTGAGAACCTGAAGAGCCTGATTAACTAATCCATAAAATAAGGATAGTCAGACAAGGAGAGAGGGCCGATCATAATTTTAGTATTTTTGAGATATAAAGTCTAAAATTATGAAAAAGCTTCTCTCCTTTATTTTGTGTGCATTTTTTGCAAGCTCCTTTTTATTTTCTCAAAACCTTGAGTATACAAAAAAGTTGTTGGACGACATTTGCTCGCCGGCTTATTTCGGACGAGGATATGTAAATGATGGAGGATTAAAAGTAGCTGAATATCTTGCTGATGAGTTGGCTAGATGGAAAGTCAAGCCATTCGGAGAAAGCTATCTGCAAGACTTTACAATGCCCATCAATTCTCAAACAAAAGCTGATCTTTGGTTTGATGGGGAGTTTGTTGAACCGACTGGAAATGTGCTGGTTGAAGCTTCATCTCCTTCTTTATCAGGAACTTATTCTGTGGTGACTTTAGATGCAAAGGTAATAAGGAATTCCCCTGCATTTTTGAGCAAGACTATGGATAACCCGGAAGCTTTTTTTCTACTCGATTCTGCCGGATTAAATAATAAGGAACTATTTGATTTTGCTAAAAATCTTCTGTACAATCCCTTAATCGAGAAGAAAGGAATAATTGAAGTCGTTTATCGCCTGCCCTTTGGAGTACCAAGAAGTCATTTTGATCCTTTTGTGAAGATCCAGCTGAATGAATCAGTCAAGCCTGAGTTGATTAAGGAGATAAAAATTAATAGTAAAAATACTTATTTCGAGAAATTTCAGAATAGAAATGTAGTTGGATATATTCCCGGTAAAACTGATGAGTGGATTGTTTTTACAGCCCACTATGACGGAATGGGAATGTATGGTAACGTTCTTTTTCCAGGTGCCAACGATAATGGATCTGGAACTGTTATGGTAGTTGATTTGGCCAGACATTATGCCACAAGTAAAAAATCGAAATACTCAGTTGCAGTTGTTTTATGTGCAGGAGAGGAAGCCGGACTTCACGGCTCGAGATATTTTGCGGATAATCCACTTTTGCCTCTGGAGAATGTCAGGATGGTTATTAATCTGGATATGGTGGCATCAGGACAAACAGGAGTCACCCTATTTAATGGGTTGACCTGGCCTAAGGAAACGGAGATGATCCAACGAATTAACAAGGAAGTAGATGCTTTTAGCAAGATACGTGTGGTTGGTCCTGCAGCAAACAGCGATCATCATCCCTTCCATCTTAAGGGAGTGCCTGCCCTGTTTTTTATTACCAGTGGGAAGGTTGGACCCGGACATACTGCTTTCGATTATGCTAAAGACTCTCACTTTCCAAGATATGATCAGATGTTTACTCTGATTACAGACTTTATTGATCAATTACCAGGCACGCCTGAGCCTGTGAGATATCCTCTGATTGATTATCATGTGCATCTGAAAGGTGATATGACTTATGAAATGGCTTTGGAGAAATCCAGAAAAAGTGGAATTCAGTATGGCATTGCTGTGAACTGTGGACTTGGTTTTCCGGTGAATGACGATGCAGGTGCCCTTGCCTTTCTGGAATCAATGAAAGACAGTCCCTTTATGCTGGCAATGCAGGCAGAAGGACGCGAATGGATTAGCACCTTTTCGAAGAAAGTCATCCGTCAGTTTGACTATGTTTTTACTGATGCAATGACTTACACTGATGAGAATGGTAAGAGAGTGAGATTATGGATTCCAGATGAGGTTGAGGTCGGTGATCCAGAGGTGTTTATGGATGATCTGGTTGGTCGGATAGTAAAGATTATCAGCACCGAACCCATTGACATATACGTTAATCCTACTTTCCTTCCTACTGTTATAGCTGATCAATACGATGCTTTATGGACTCCAGAGCGAATGGACAGGGTAATTGCTGCGGCAAAGAAGCACAGGGTAGCCATAGAGATCAATAACCGATACCGGATACCGAGTGAAACCTTTATCAAAAGAGCAAAAGATCAGGGAGTGAAATTTGCTTTTGGAACAAACAACACCGACAGTAAAATGGGGGATCTGAATTATTGCCGAGAGATGGTAACTAAGTGCGGGCTGGTTGCTTCAGATATTTGGAAGTTGTAAGGTTATTCTACCGATTTGCCATTTACTACAAATCCAAACGATAAAGCCTGATGGCATTTAGATAGTGCATAATTTTTTGTTAATTCCATGAAATACTCAATCAAGGTTTGAGTAATTCATGGATAAAGTAGTATCTTCACACTATGATACAAAGAAGTGCAGAGAAAAAACTACTCGAAACTTTAAGCTTTTTTCCGGTCGTTGGAATTGTGGGACCAAGGCAAGTTGGGAAAACAACATTGGCGAAAAAATTGCAAACAATTATTGATAAGGAAAGCTTGTACATTGACCTGGAGAACCCACGCGATTTAGCCAGATTAAGCGATCCTGTACTTTTTTTTGAGACTCATGCAGATAAATGCATTCTTATTGATGAAATTCAGTTAATGCCTGAATTGTTCTCAATAATCAGGCCAATGGTTGACATGAATCGTATTCCAGGCCGCTTTATCATATTAGGATCTGCTTCTCCCATCCTTATCAGAAAAAGTTCTGAATCCCTTGCCGGAAGAATTGCCTATTTTGAATTATCGGGATTGAATTTTACAGAGGTCAGGAAAATCAATCAAAATAAACTTTGGATGCGCGGAGGGTTCCCCGATGCATTTCTTGCACCTAACAGTGATCTTTGGAAGCAGTGGCAGGAGAATTTTATAAAGACATACATTGAAAGAGATCTACCATTGCTTGGGCTTAATATTGGCACAAAACTCTTACGGAATTTATGGACTATGATAGCGCATAGTCATGGAAGTGTTATTAACTACACCAATATTAGTAAGTCGTTGGAGATGAGTTCAACCAGTATAAAAAAGTACATTGATTTTTTTGAGAGTGCTTTTCTATTCAGGCAACTTCAGCCTTACCATACTAATATTAAAAAAAGAGTGGTTAAATCTCCAAAGGTTTTCATCAGAGATTCCGGTGTTCTTCATAGCCTGTTGAATATAGATTCGGATTTTGATCTTGAAGGACATCCTATAAAAGGAAATTCTTGGGAGGGATATGTAATTGAACAGATTCTCCAGCATGCCGGATCAAACTATCAGGCATTTTTCTACAGAACCCATCAGGGTGCTGAATTGGATCTTATCCTTACCAAATCGTTACGGCCGGTTTTTGCTATTGAAATAAAATATAGCTCATCACCGAAACTGACAAAGGGAAATCTGATATCATTCGAGGATATCCAGGCAGAACATAATTTTATTATCACACCTGATTCAGAAGATTATCTGATTAGCAGAACCACCAGAGTCTGTAGTCTTTCAGAATTTTTAAAAACTCAGAAATAGCAGCGTTGTGGGATATGTAAAAGGAAAAACCGATACCTGATACCAAGTGAAACCTTCATCAAAAGAGCAAAAGATTAGGGAGTGAAATTTGCTTTTGGAACAAACAACACCGACAGTAATATGAGGGATTTGGATTATTGCCGAGAGATGGTAACTAAGTGCGGGCTGGTAGCTTCAGATCTTTGGAAGCTGTAAGAGGGAAATTGGTATTATATGGGTTATGTTTCTTGCAGCCAAAGTTATCGCCCATGCCGGAAACACATAAAAAAACCCAGGTTGTTTACCTGGGCTTTTTTACAATCTCTAAGTACTCAACTTAGTTCAATTGGTCTGGTTGGGTAGAAAAGTCACAATAATAGGAATGCTAATTTGGATTAGCTTTAGGTCCCCATGAGGGGGGAAACCCCGGGGTGTTACTGCTACCCGACCCCTGCACTATTTTTTTAAAATAGTAATGGCTTCACATTTTCATTATGTTTGATTTGACAGGAGTAAAAAAGCAGGGAGGAAAATCGAGGTTGGCAAGGGGGATGAAAAAAGGCCTATAGAATAATGGGCCTTATTCTTCAGGAGTAACTGGTCATATTATCCCAAAACATGGTTTAACCTTGTGCCATTGTCGGAATCCGGCTCTAATGATTATTAAGATTTGCTTTTCAAAAACCATTTTTCCCTTTCCTCCAATTATTCTTCTTCAGGTGGTGGGTCTTTTTTAAACAATCTACCTTGAAAATTCGCACCAGTTTCATTACCACAACACGTTACCGTATATGGATATACTTCCATGTAGTCAGTAGACCAATATTCCGTTTCCAAGGTATTAGGATTTATAGTTTGAGGACATGAGGCTCCGCTACAACTACCTGATTCTTCAAAAGCAAGTCTAAAAGAAGAGCTACCAAAAAGAATGACACCACAGCTAAACAAAGTTAGCGCTACTAGAAGAAAGTTCTTTTTCATAATTATTGAATTTGATTGTAATCGGAAAATATTTGGCTCCGAGATACTTTTAGTTTAGTGAAAATTTACAATTTGAGAGGTTTTCTGTACTAAATTACACTTCTTTACTGTTTTTAACGGCTATTATTTTTGTGATAATTTTATTAAACATCTAAATATCCATTACATCAAATAGAAACATAAATAAGCCATTGGTAATGGTCAATTTTTGTGACTCTAATCAATTTATTTTATGAGGAACAAAAAGAAATCCAACGGTAACCTTGATCCTTTTCACTGGATTCCTGGAAGCTATGTTAGGTTTAGTACAATCTTAAAATTAATTTCCCGTTGGAATAAATTCGAGGTCACATCCTGATTCATCTGGGATACAATCATTTGCGCAACACACTTTAAAAGGAGGACCGGTAACAAAGTCCGTTTTGTAATAAGTGGAATCTCCGGTGGAAGGATTGTAGCCCTGAAGACAAGCATCTCCAGAACATGTACCTTCTTCCTCAATAGGAGGGGATCCAAAAGATGAGCTACCAAAAAAAACTACACCAAAGCTAAACAAAGCTAGCGCTAGAATAAGAAGATTCTTCTTCATAATTATTGAATTTGATTTATCGGAAAATTGAAGGCTTCCGAGATGCCTTTGAGTTTAATACAAACTTTCTATTTGGAAGGTTATCAGTATTGGATTGTCGTTTTTTGTAATTTTCAAATGATCATATCTTTGAGTTAATTCATTGAATCTCACAAAATCCTCAGCATCAACAATAGCATAGATACACCCATTTTCTTTCATCCCCCAAACATTACAAGGTGGTAATAAACCATGATCAATGTAGTTTTTAAGACTGTAGGTTTTCTTGTCATTAAAAGAATAAAATATGGTAATTCCATAATCACCATAAGCAGCAGTAATCATCAATATATGCTTGTTTGAATAAACACTTAATAGACTACCGACCTTGTTCTCATAGCTGTGATGAACTAATGAAATGAGGTCATCTATCGAAAGTTTTTCCCATTGTTCAGATGATATCGCAGCATTACCGAAATCTAGTGCATATTTAATTCTGTAAGTATCATCTATTAATTCACAAATATTATAGCTCAAAGGAGCAATAAAGAGAATCTGATCAGAGGAAATATCAACAGGGCTCATGAGATTATATGCACCCTTATTTTCCTCTAAAAAGATCTCTAGGTTCTTTGCTCGTGAAATATCTTCAGTATAAAGAGAATATGTTGTAAGTCTCTTTTCTCCTTTAGAATTTGTAAATCCCTGTATATTATAGACTAATAGTGTATCTATCCCAACAGGAAAAAAGTCCATCATAAAAAGATTCGGGTATGGTTTGGAATCAATAAAATTGCAATTAAGGTCAAATTCCACAATTGATTTTTGCCCTTGATCCCACATTGAAATCGTTGAATCTCTTTTATTAATACTCATAGCTGCTGGCCACACAACCTCCCCAGGGCCTTTACCTAAAGTTGTCTTTGAAACTAATTTTCCGACTGTATCAAATACAAACATCGATCTACTTCGGTGCTTATCAAGTATTATGATCCTGTTATTCCATAAATCCACATCTTTAATGTAGCCAATCAAACAATTATCGGATGTTTCAAGAGGAATAACATCCTTGATCACTAGCTCCTTCTCAATTTGTGTTTCTGTGATGTCAACTTTGATAACCTGAAATTTGTCATTCTGAGGGCCAGTTAAAGGATCACAAGAATATAAAATACAACATATCAAAAATGATATCAATACGGGCAAAATGGAAGCGTACCTGTTCATAATTTGTTAAATTCTATATTTGTAGTAGTGTTTGACTACCATTGTTCATCATCAAATAATTTCCTTATTCTACTCAAATAGATCGAGTTGAGTTCATCATTCTCTTCAGCAAAGAATGGGAAACTAACTTTTAACTCTTGATTCAGTATCATGTAATATGGTTTTCTATCTGATCCCAATTTGCCTTCTATTTCAAAGTTCAACTGCCCACTGTATGAAAAGCAAGGTGACAAAATGCTATTCATATCTATTAGAATTTTCAAAATCCTTGAATTCTTACAGTCTGAAATTACAATGATATTATTGTGACCAATACTGTCACCAAGATTCTTGAGTGATGTTAAAGCACTTTCTATACAGGGGGGACAGAATTGGTTAGGAAATCGAAAGATTAGTTTTGGTGTTATTACCAGATCTTGAATGGGAATAGAGTCATTAGTTGAGTTTAATAAAAATACTGGTTGTAGTTCTTCAGAATCCATGAACATCTTCATCTTCGATCTTTTATTATAATCTTGGATTTTCTGATTTTGTATAATAAGCTCAATCTTGGTTTCATTCAAAAAGTTATTATACTTTTTTGACCTGAAGGCTAAGAATACAGATAAACCAAAGAATATTAGAACAAAAATAGAATAAAGGAAGTTATCTCTAGATTTCATCTTCACTATTGAGGTTAACAGTTAAGGTAGCTTTGAATAACAGTAAATTACATTTGCCCCTAAAATTATTTTTGGGCGACAGTCAATGCAATATAGATGCAGATCTGGATACCCATGCTGGCTAATCTCCTGGTGAGCTTGGTAAGAAGTAGAACAAAGCATAGCTGGTCATTTTCGAATATGGTCTCATTGATTCGTAAGCAATTCATGAACTAAATTGATATTTATAGACTCCTTGAAGACCACGAAGGTGCTTGGATTGCGGCAAATAAAAGTTATAAAATCAATTGCCAAGGGACGCTTTCCTCTGAAATCACGTGGACTTGGTTGCGAAGTCAAAAGAAGTAAAGCCAGAATATCAGGCAATTATTGACAAATTAAACGAATATTCCGGGTTTACCTGACAACAATGGTATTTGTATATAAATCAAAAATACTTTCAAAACTATTTGATGGAAAAAAAACATCCCGTATTTCCAATCTATTATTAATTGTAAAAACACAAGGCTCGGTAAAACCTTTGAAAGTCTCAAATGTTGATTGAGATTTAATGTTGAAAACACGAATGCTTATTCTGTTTAGCCTTATGAATGATACAATATCTCTCAAAATTTGGTACTTAGTTAGTACAATTATTCTGTCCTCACCATATTTCGTGATTAGCTTTCCAATAATTGGCATAGCCTCAATTACACATTCTCTGCAATCAACTTCCTTATAATGAAATACAATACTCCAATCATCAACAATATCTTTAAGCAAAAACTCTCTTCCTTTTAAATCAGTGACCAAGCTGTTAGCATCCATCACGGCTCCATTGAGCAATAGTGAGTTTTTCAGTCCATTAACCAATTGATTAATTTCATAATTACAATTATTGACAATAGAACTATTTACCCTGAGGCTTGACCTCAGATCCTTTACTTTGGTTATCAACAACAGACAAATTACGATAAGAGCTGTAATTGATATTCCGTAAACAAAGTAATACTTAGATCTCATCTTTCTTTTGGTTGGAATTAAGTTGTACCAGGGTTATTATTGGATTGGCATTAACGTTAGAATCATAGCATTTTTTTAGCAGTAATGAATTACTTCCAGAGACTAGGTCACTGGATACATTCTTTGATTTTGCCTCAAGATAACTCTTGCTGTTAAATGGGTATGAGTAATCGAAAGCATACTCTTTGTCACCGCACATTACAATGCCCTTTGGCCAAAAGGGCATTCCTCCAAAAACATCATCTACAAAACCATCCACAAAGCAAAACTCTCGCATCCATTCGCTTCTTCTTTTCATCAAATAGCTCTTTTTAGTGGATTTTGAATAAACAATATTATGAACGAGTCTGTCCTTAATTGCCTCAATAAAAATGTATTCTTTTGACTCAAAAAGATCCACTATCATTGTTTTGTGAAGGTTTTGATTAAGCAGGCTCTTATTGCGATATTCAATTCTTGACATTTTTTCAAACGTATGCGTTATTGTATATTCAGGTTTTAATAACCGATTACTACAAAGCATAAAAACTGTATCAGGTCTATAGCCATCCCATAACTTTAATCGCTCATCCTCTAAAAAGAGAGAAAAACTACCAAGATATTCATCTTTTTTGAATTCACTATTGTGTAATTGTTGGGATACTAAATCGAGGTTCTCGTCCAATAGAACAAAAGAATTATTGTCGTTTAAAAAGGAATACTTCCTTGAAGTAAATAAAGCACAGCACCCATCAACACCTACCTCAAAATCATTTATCAGAGTTTCAATCTTTCGTTTTGCAATGAATGATCCATCAATAGAGTACTTTATTACCTGATGAGTCTTTCCATCCCATAAATAAATCTCCTTTGTCAAATTGCTAAACGCAGTAAAATATATCGAAACATACTCTCCAGGGCCTTGCCCTTTAACACCAATTTTTCTAATAAACTTTCCATCCCAATCAAATACAAAGATAGACTCATTCATCTTGTCGAAAATTACGATCTCATTAGTGGTTAAGAATATCCTATCTATATCTCCAATAAAGCAGTTCTTTGAATCCTCCAATTTTATTAGTCGATAATCAAATCCAACTGAAGAAATTCTAATGCTAGTGTCCCTGCCAAATCCATTTGTTATATTGATTTGTGGAATTGCTTCTCTAGTTGTATCATTTGATAATTTCCCACAGGAAACAATAAACAAGCAACAAACAACTATCCAAAATTTACATATCATTTCTTTCATCTTTCTATTCCTAAATATAACCCGAAAGAATATCATCAGAAGCCCCCAGAATTAGAAACTGAGGAGCTTCTGTTGCATAACCTATTATCACCTCCAGCCGACGTTATATTTGGTTAATACTTCTTCAATTACTATTCTTCAGGGGGAGGATATGTTTTTCCGTTACAATTTTTGTTCAATGTTGAGGGCAAGCATCCCGTTCCTTCACAAGAAGTAAATGGATAACCTTCACTACAATCATCAGCCATAAACTCAGCAGTAGTCATCCAGATGCATTGGTAAGTTCCTGCAGTATAGTATCCATCAATATCCATATTATAGTCACAATTGTATTCATCCGCTGCGTAGACATTGTCTACAGAAATAACCTGAACACCGTATAAGAAAGTACAAGCTGCCAGCAAAAGCAATGCCGATAATATTTTAGTTTTTTTCATTTTCATTTCTTTTAGTTTTAAAATTATTTATTTCTGGAGGTTTTCAAAAATTAAAATACTCTTTAGTAAATCCATTGGAATAGGTCCAAAACAACGGGAATCAATGGACTTCTCATGGTTATCTCCCAAGAGGAAGCAATAGTTCTTCTTAAAATCAAATGAGTTGATTGGGCTATTGCAACAATACAAAACACCATTTTCAATCATGATTTGTTGATTTTCGAAATGATTTGCTAAATCACTGTAATACTCCACAAACTCATGATTTACATCAACTTCCATCCCAGAATATGGTATTGCAAGCTCCATATCCCTAATTCTCTTCCATGATCCTAAGACCTTCAAATTTCCGAGATAAGGTTCCACTATCTCAATTTTCAAAAAAGAGCTATACGATTCACGAAATTTTTTTACTGTGGAATCCGTGCAAATACATCTAATAAGTAGCAGATCTTTTACTCTGTTACAACTGGATATTTTCATCTCACTCAAATCAACACTGTCTATGTTTACTGGTTTGATGTATAATAAAACATCAATCAAACCATCAGTTAGACTTATAATTTGGTCTCTATTGACAAATACTTCATCCAAATTGGATTGAATGATATCCCCTGATACAGCGACACACCTTTTTACCAATAAACCATGGTCAAAAGCACTGCCCCTAAGTGGATTTTCAAAAACGACAATCCTGTTAATGATTATCCGGTCAAGTTTCTTTGACAAATTAGATAACCAACCTCTGGAACATATTATGTATTCCCCACTGAGCAATGTGGGGCTCATTGAGTTGGAATTAACTCGATAAACTGTGAATGAAAATAAAATCAAGACCAAAATCAATCCTGATAGAAGAGTAATTATTCGTTTGCTCATATTATTTCCGTTTTTCAAATAACTCTCTAAATAACAATGTGCTGCAAACAGGCCTGAAAGAATTATTATATATCAGCTAAAATGCTTTTCTAGCTGAGTCTGGCTATCCCATTATACACAATGAATAAAGGTTTGCATGAATTAACTTGTTTCAATAATTTGATAATTGTCAGTAAATACAGCGGGCAATTCAGCCAGATACTGATCTGTTTTTATCATCATTGCCTGTTTGTTCATTAACAATGCTTAAAAGCCAATTATCTCAACCACCATTATCAAAGATAATCTGGCGTAAAAGACAAACTTTACAGAAAATCAGTGAACAGTGATTTCTGGTAATCATAGAGCTGTAATTCGATCCAGTTAGGCGAGGTTATCTTTCTCACAGAGGCGGCTCACATGCTTCGGATTTTCCATCACAATGCTGATAGGTAGATTAGTGATGGATAATTTGTTCTATCCTGTATGACACTCTCTACAGCAGTAATAGCATCCGTTTGCTTTTGTATAAGTCTTCTTAGCTTCCTTCACTGCTCCATGACAGGAATAATGGCTGCCCAAGTTTTTTCGATTACTCAAACTTGGTAAAAAACTGCAATCTTCATGATGAACTTCGTGATCACCATTAGCTTGGGCTTGCCGGTTTACATAGTCTTCTTCCATAGCATTTGTAATTTATTTTGAGCTAATTCTTTGCGGTGTGACTTGGTGGCTTCTCACAGCTTCGCCCCGTCAGTCACATGACAAGGCTTTATTTGTGCATTATAAATTTATGCTATTCCGAAATAGAAAACGGATACTAAAATGTTATTGCTCCAAATTATTTCTCTCTTCTTCGATTCTGCCTGGAATCAAATCCAATGGAATTTTTAGGTAATTGCATAATGCAAAGTAAGTTCTGAGTGTTATGGAGTTTTTGTAGCTTTCAATTCTGCCAATTTGAATACCTGTTTCTGCTATAACTCTTTTTTGACTGAGCTTAAGACGCTTCCTTTCTTTGGCAAGTTCGTAGGCAAATAATCTTAGAAATACATTATCAGACATCGTTTGGTAGTTTATAGAGTTGAGCTTGAGATCAAGGAATACATATTGTCAAACCGTTGGTAATCTTGATTAATTATAATATCTCATGGGTGGGTTAAAATATTCCCCCCTTCAATCTTACCATGATCAAAACCATTAAAACCTTACCACATGATTCAGCATTTTTTTTACTTTTGTAAGAGCCTTGCTATTAACTACCTATGGATCAGTCGAAAAAATTCCCAGTATTATTAAGGGAAATCTGGGAGAAAGATGAAAATGCTACCAGAATTGCCAGGAAAGAGTTGAAATATATACTCAAATGGGTTAGAAGAGAGAAAAAAATTAAACCCAATATTCAGGATGATGATCTGGTTCAGGAGGCCCTGATTAGGTTTTACAACAAAAAGAAATTGCCCGATCTCGACACAAAAGCAAAGACCTATTTAATGGGGATGATCAGGATGAACCTTAAAGAGGAAAGACGACTGAATAAAGAGATCCCCACACCAGAATTTTTATTGAATGGATATGGTATTGTTGAGAATTTGATTGTACTTTTCGAAAAAGATGAATCGAATACACTTCTTCAGGAAATGGTTTTTCAATTACCTCAGAAGTGTCAGGAACTCCTATATATGATGTATTATAAGGATTTTACAACAAATGAAATCTGTGAAAAGCTGGGGTATGCCTCAATTGAGATAGTGCATAAGAAGAAGTCCCTATGTATTAAGGTATTAAGAGGCAACATGAAGGGTAATAAGGAATGTTGTTTAAATTTCGATTTATAGATTATTGGAGAAGCTATGAACAAGGGAAAAAATACTAAAATTGATCTTGAAGATGCCCTCACAGAATTGGTTGAACTCAGGCATAATATACAAAAGGATGTGAATCTGGGTCATGAGCTACTTGAGGAGATCAGGCGTGAAGAAAGAATCAGGAATCGTGCGATTGGAGTTGTTTCCATTGCGGCAATATTGGCCATGGCAATTTGGGTATTTGGGCCCTCATTCTTTAGACTCGATCCTGAGTTAACGTTTGAGAACTATTACTCACGCATGAACCCTGACCTGTTAACCAGAGATGGGGGAAATGATAATATTCTGACCAAGGCAATTCAGACCTACCAACATGGAGAATCTGAGTCAGCCATTGAAATGCTTGCTTCTTCTGAGGTTCATAATATTGATAGCCAGGTTGCGGAGTTTTTCCTTTCTCTGGCTTATCTGGATTCAGGTCAAGAGAGTATGGCCAAAACTGGTTTGGAAAATCTGCACTCAGAAGGAATTTTTATACAGCCGGAAATCTACTGGTATCTGAGCTTGATTGATCTTAAGGAAGGGGATTTTGATTCGGCAAAGCAAAACCTAAAAAGTCTGAAAAAGCTGGATGCCAGCTTTAAAAAGAAACAAGTTAGAAAATTACGTCGGAAGCTAAGGTTTCGTTATAAACCTCGTAATCTCCTGATCCCTAAATAAAGGAGAAATCCAATAAAAAGGATCAGTAATCCAAATAAATATCCTGAAGTCTTTTTCTCCGATGGACCATAAAAAACGACTCCGGCCCAGTAGAAAGGATGATCTTTACCAATGCTGGCATCTTTCAAATACTTCTGACGGGCTTTTTGAAGAGCCTTGTGTCTGGCCAGGTAGCGATTTTTCATATAATAGTGGACGGAAATTTTTGTTGAAGCCTGGTTTGAGGCCTGCCACAAATGCTGAATAACCGAGCCGGCCCCGGCCATGGTATAGGCCAGGCTTAATGACATCAATCCTTCTCCATGGTTCAATGGTCCATTTCCCGAATCACAAGAATTGATGTATATGTTTGATCCCCTTATCCGTCCGAAAAGGATATCTTTAAATGTCAGTTGTTGGGTAGGAGAGGCAAGGTTACAGGATAAACCCGATTTTAAGAAGTCTTCATTGTTTGTTACCAGATGAGTGGAAATGTGAATGTTGCCATACTGTTGAATAAGCTCTTTGTAGGTATGCTGTAATTGTGGAAGGCTGATCAGACTTGGGTGTTTTAAACTTTTTCTTAAAAGCTCAATTTCTTCAGTACCCACAGTTTCGCCTGAATTTACGGAACAGGAAACCAGAAGGGTGTTTTTACGAGTTTTATTTCTCTTACCTCCAGTAAGCAAATAGGGTGTTGCCACATAGCGAATGGAATAGCTGTTCATTAGATAGAGTAGCTCTTTGAACCCTGCTGTTTTTGCCCCCACATCATCTGTTATTAATACCTCAAAAGGAAGTCCAAGGAGCACTCCATCCGGGTGAATGGCCAGGTTCTTTGAAAACAAATGATTTTTAATTGGCTTGAAAAGAGTTTCATAAATCCGAAAGGATGCATATGAAAAGGAGCTCTGATCATCCTGTTTATTCAGTCCAAACCGTGGTTCTGACAATTCAGTCTTTATAAACCTTAAATCTCTTCTTAGGCTTGAATCTACCGGAATCATTTCATAGAACCGTTCTTTTCTGTTTACGCCAAAAACTATGAAAAGAGAATCCATATCCTGATATCCCAAATAATTCTCCTTCCTGAATATTCTTGGATTTAGATAATCTGTCAGCAAATCCTCATCTATCCGATTCCTGATCTGACTGTGTTCTTTTTGGATATACTGCTCCAGGATTTCATAATGGATAACCAGCTGACACATCCTGTTGAGTTCAGAGGTATCCATTAATGGCCGTGAGAAATCCATTATACTCTGTTTATCCATCCAATTCTGAATATCTTCCCTTATGTTTTGCAGTTTATATAGACTATCCATCGGCATCCCGGCTATCGGATATATATGATCACGCTGGGTAAGCCAGTAAAGAGATAAGGATTTCGAAACTAAAGACCATTCAAAAGCCTGATCAAGATAAGTTTTGTTATGAGTTTCTTCGTATAGCTTCAGGGAACAGTACACTCCCATCTTAAAAGCTTTAATCCATAGATTTGCCATCTGAAACCTGGTTGATTCAGAAGCATAAGCGTGAGTTAAACGTTCAATACGACTTATGGCGAACTCAATATCCTGATAGCTTTGTGATAGCCTGCCCTGCTCCAGGTAAAACATACCACGATGTACTAAAAAATCAATAAGGACTGTTTCATAGTCAGATTCTGAAGAGGTTGAATCCGGTAGTTCTGCCATCATTATATCAATGGCTTCATTGAAATGGGTTTCAGCTAATTGGTCGTTTTGCAGCTTTTGGTAAGCCAGGGCAAGATGGAAGAGACTTTTTGCTGTCTGATATTTGTTCTCATTTGCTTTGATTGAGAGTGCTAAAGATTTCTGCAGGTGCTCTATTCCTGATTCAATATTCTGTTGAACAAGCAAAAACTGCCCATATGTTCTGTGAGAAACAACCGGATCATAATCATCCAATTCCGATCCGGAGGCTTGTTCAAGTTTCATCAATCTTTGGAAAGAAAGTTTTGCCAAAATTGAATCACCTGATAATGCAAATGAGTGAGCCAGGTTACTCAGGTTCTGAGCAAATTTACCTGGCTTTTCAATCGAATCAATCATAATCTGATTATATAGCAGCAAAGGCACAGCTTTATTAGCGTTATTCCGGTCAAGATATGATGTACTGAGGTTATTAAACAGTGCCAGAATATAGTTAGAGTGTGAGTGCCTTGCATATTCTATTCCCAAGCTGTTGTTGACATCGGAAAGGAAATAATTGCCAAGCCTTTTATAAGACATACTTTTGTAATTCAGCAGGTAACAAGAATAGTACAGCCTTCCTGAATTTTTCATTTGACTGCACAAAGTAGAATTTGCTATGGATATACACTCTTCATGTTGATCTGATTGGGTTAATAATAGAACCTTATTGCTTAATAGGTATATTTCTCTTATTGTCAGTAGTTCATTAGTTGAATCAGCTTGTTTTGCAGACTGGGGATTTTGAGCAGTTGCCAAACTGGGGGGGGTAAATGTGCTGAATACCAGAGAGATACTAATGAACAATACTCTGACAAAGAATAATATCCTAAAAACCGGTAAGGTTTTTCCTGTTTCTGTCATAGTACTAGTGTAATTAATTATCCATTTTAAAACTAAACAAAATGAAGGAAAAGGAATTGGAATTGAAAAAAAATCCCGGAAAGCAGTTATTTAGAAGTTATTGAGATGTTCTTTATTCGCGGAGGAGACGGATCACACCCTGGAGATGGTGATGATGATTACACTCCACCACCACCACCACCACCACCACCAGGCGGAGGAGGCTAAAATTCACACTGACGCCCACACCCACTAATCCATTCGTCTATTCGAGGTTTGTTTATTGTTAGAGAGACAATCAGACAAACCGAGGATGGGCGTTTGGATTGATAGTATTTGTGTGATTCATCAAAAGCTATTCATAGAATTGACGTTAATACATTCAGTTCATTGAAGTAATTAACGTTAATTACTTCAATGAAGAATCATAATCTATGAACAAGTACTTAGCTGAGATGTTAATCGCGAATAATTTATTTCTTCCTGATCGTTCTTATTTTGAAGGGTATGTAAAGCGGACATACTCCTATCAGGCTTGTCAGAACTAAGCTTCCTGCAACAATAAGTAACACGGTTCCCAGTACTCCGGTGATCACTTTTGTGAAGAATAATGTTACTACAACTGCAGCCAGAATTATCCGGATGCTTCGGTCGGCTCTACCTAAATTTATTTTCATAATATTTTGTATTTATTGGCAGTTATACATTGTAGGATTGACTTTGTTTATTATTCTGTCATGAATGCAAAAAAACCTGGAATTCGATCGGCCCTCATTGAATCAATCAAGGCTCCATCCGGAGTGAACCTGAATACAAAGCCCTTTTGCATGTAATCTAATGCATCGCTAATGTAAATGGTGGAATATACAGGATCAATGCCCATGCGATAGTATAATCTGTTTTTTTCAGGGATGAAGGGATCATCAGGAAGTTCATTACTGTTTACAGACATGCGGTACGCTCCGGAGTCAAAATCTGTTTCACCTGTCCAGCTTCCGTAGAGAAAGAAAATACTATCCCTTGAACCATTGATGAGCAGATTATTGGGAGATCCGGATATATTTGGAAAGAGAACAGTTGTAAGCACATCCATTTTATCCGGATCAATTACAGTAAGAGCCGGATAATCAACACCCAGAGGCGAACCTTCATATCCCCCATCTGATAATACCCATAGATTATTATTCTTATCAATCACCATACTATTTGGCTGATTATTGACACGAATCGAATCTTCTACCTGATTGGTTAAGGTGTTTATTTTCAATACCTCATTTCCGAATGACCAGCATGTTGCAAATACATAATCATTCCAAACTACCATTTGTTCTGTACTGCGGCCTGTTTCAATCGTATCAGTTATTTGTAAACTGCCAGGATCGAAAACCAGAATTGAGGTGGAATACAGGTCGCTGATATAGGCCTTGGTCTTAGAGATCAGTTGAATGTATCTGGGTGATGATAGTCCTGCAATTGTTCCCTGGTGCTTGAATGTGCGGGTATTAACTGAAAATATTTTTCCCGAATTATTGATGCTGATAAAGGCCATCGAATCGGAGATAGTCATTGAGAAAGCCACATCACCTAATGGAAATCCATTGGCTTTATAGAATACCTGATTGTCAATTTCGCCTGTAGTAAGATCCAGAAAAGACAGGGAAGCATTACCATATGTAAAGTTTCCTTCATTGATAATGAACACTCCGGTTGACTTACTAAAAGTCCTGAATTCAGGATCTTCACGTTCACAGCCAAGAGATAGAAGGAGTACAAAGGCAAAGAGTAATATGACCAGATTCTTATTCATCAGAATTGGATTGTTAGATTTATTGAATAATGTCTGCCAGGCATCGCTCTCCACAAAATACTCTGATAATCAGCATTAAACAGATTGTTGATCTGAAAATGTAAATCAGTATTTAGTCCAAGAAGTGCCTGCTTTCTGCCGAGAGAGATTTGATGTAATGAGAAGGCTGGAAGACTATGCAAACTGAACTCTTCCTCTGTACTCGTAAATCGCTCTGAGGTATATGTATATGAGTAATTCAGGTAGTATGCATTTCTTGCCAGATGCAAAAAGACCGTCGCTTTATGAATGGGAATGTATATGAGCTGAGCAAGAGTGTTATTCTCTGAGTCAAGCTGATTAGTATGTGTTAATGTATAGTTGGCCCTGAGTTTTGCTTCAATTTTATTAAGTTGAACCGAAGTATGTATGCTTGTTTCGAAGCCTTTAATCAGAACTGTATTCAGATTTTGAGGTGACCAATATCTGAATTCTCCGGGCTTCCACAGAATCCAGTAGTCGATGTATGAAGCAAATCCTGTTATTTCAGCTTCTAATCGCCATATTGAATCAGCGGATAACATTGCGTGCAAGCCAATATCAGCAAGGTATCCTTCTTCAGGGAGCAGATCGGGATTTCCACCTGGTATCCAGTATAAATCATTAAGTGTAGGGAGGTGAAAGTTTCTTCCTGCAGATGCTTTCAGTTCGAGCAGATTGGGTATGAATTGGTAGGCAAGCCCTATGCTGGGAATGAGAGGGATTTCACTTTTTTGTATCCAATCCTGCTGGATGAGGGCATAGGTCTTAAAATGATTCGTCCAGAATTGTTCCATCATGACTTGTATTCCGATTTCCCCTCTATCAGCATTATATCCTGATCCGGATTTCTGATCGATGATTTCTACCTTATGATAATTACCATGAATGTGGACCATTAATTTGTGTTTTTCAGCCAGGTAAAGGCTGCCCTGATAATTATTGAAGATGCTCTGACTGATACTTTCAGTTTGATAATTCACCAATAAGCCACCGCCTGTTTGGTGAGCCAGATAATAATCCAAACGATCGACAGTGATGCCCGAGGTCAATTTTGAATTAAAACCACCTGAGGCAAATTGCCAGTTCGCCGATATTCGAATTTGCGAATCGTTTTGATACTCATTTCTTCCTATGCCTTCATAAGACATGATTGGAGGAAGGCTTCTGTTGCTGCTCTGAAGCCAGGCATGAATACCTATCAAATGTTTAGCATTGGGCTGGTAAAAGGCCTGAACCATCAAACCTTTTTTGCTGAAATCGGCATTTTGCTGCTTTACTCTGTTAAATAAACCGTTGGCTGTGTTAAGAAATGGAAAATCATTCTCTGATTGCTCATGAAACAGCCTCACTCTGGTTTGAAAGCTCGAGCCACCCCCACCTGCTTCTGCAAGAATGCGATAAGTTTTGAAACTGCCAATTGTATTAGTAAGGCTGCCATAAAACGCTTCTCCCCATTTTCCATGGCTGGCCAAATCGATGTGTCCGCCCAATCCCCCTGATCCTTTGAGAGTGGATACCGGTCCGCTCAGAATCTGTATTTGATCAGTAAAAAAAATGGGAATAAGCGAGAAATCCACTTGTCCAAGCATAGGAGAATTTATTCTTATCCCATTCCAGCTGACCTGAGTGTGTGATGCCAGCGTGCCGCGCATTGAAATCGTGGCCAGACTACCGGGTGCGGCTGTTTTTATAAAAACCGGTGCATTTTTTGCGAGGAGATCAGCCAGGGATCCGCCTTGATTATTTTGAATTTCAAGACTGTCAACCTGCCGGATGTTAGCACTGGTCATGGATAGATTACCTCTGATGCTAACAGCTTTTATCCGGAGGGTATCATTTAATTTTTCCTGGGCGTGTAAAGAGATACCTGATCCAAAAAGAATAAAGATTGCAATTATATGGACAGCAGCTAGTTTCACTGTACGATCAGACGTCTGACGATTTTTGTTTTATGAGTTCGAACTTGTATGAAGTAAATCCCCGGAATTTTAATTATTGATCTCAGATTGAAGGAATCAGCTTGCTGGATTATGCTGCCTCTTTGATCAATAATTTCAATCCTGGAGTGCTGGTCTGTGATAAGCCCATCTAATGAAACATTGAATGGCTGAGCCCTTGTTACCGGATTTGGATAAACATTTATTTTGATAGCTGTATTTTTATCACTGTCGACAAAGCTGCTTGCTCCCAGTATGGCGAGAGCATCCAAATCGAAGCCCCCGGTCCAGAAAGGAGTGGGGAAGGGATCATTGATCATGTTTCCATTAGTGTCCCTGGTGCCGTAGTCGCTGTTAAGCGATCCTACCACGTCAGTTATTCTGATGTGAGTAATTGAAAAAATATCTACTTCAGGAATTTTTGACAAGTCATCTAAATCAAATGGTGTTCCATACAAGGCCGGATACTTTCCTGCCAGGTTTATAATATCAGCCTGATCCAGCTGACCAAATGTGGTGACCTGAGTTTGGGTTTGGGTATTGGAAATAGAAGGAAATGCAAAATAATTCTCGCCATCTGAGCTTACTTCCACGATGGCCAGTTCGAGAAACCAAAGATATGGAGGAACCTTCTCTTTGAAACCATTTTCAAAAATCGCAAAGTCAGGTCCTGGCTTGTCAGATAATGCCTCCTCGAGGGTGTACAAAGCAATCCCTCCATCTCCTAAGCTTATTATACTCCCATCTGCTGGTCCTGTGGCATTGACAGGGCTTCCAACTGAAGCCCTATTACTGCCTTGGTCTGTTGCTGAGGTATCTGAAATATTAATAAAGCCTCGCTGAATTGATACATTGTTGGCCCAAGCGGTGATCAGACTGCTGTCTTTGTGCACTTGGGCTGGTAGAACCGAGGACCAAAGACCAAAGACCAAAGACCAAAGACCAAAATTAGGCTGAAGGCTGAAGACTGAAGACTGAAGACTTTTTTTCCTTCTTTTAGGATACATTATAGCTTGATAATTTTTCTGATTTCAGCCACTGAGCCCGACTCTACCTTTACCAGATAGTGTCCGGGTCTGAGATTCGACAAGTCTAATTTATGTTGATAGCCGGCGTTGAATCCTGTAATAGTTTGTATCAGTTGTCCATTAATGGATAGGATACTTATTCCATCAATCATATCATCTGAGCTTATAGTTATTCTGTCTGATACCGGGTTTGGATAAATTTTCAGGGAGCTGATTTTTTCAGAGAGGCTGATTCCCTGATTGAAATCAAAGCTCAGATCATCTATGAAGAAATATGCCGGAGTATTCATTCCCCAGTCACCCATGTCTGATGATTTAAGACTAAAAACCAGCTGGTCAATAAGCCCCAGAGAGTTTAAGTCAATCCATGACCAGTCATCGATAATGTAATCCAGGGAGTTGTCTTCAAATCTGAAATCCGCCAGGTAGAAATCAATAGTATCACTTACGAAACCATCAAGCAAACCAATAATTTGCAGAATGAAATAATCGGGATCATTTCCATTTTCTCCGCCGAATTTCTTTGCAAAAGAATCCCCGTCGCGCATTGACAGATATGGATATGTTCCGTTTGTTACAAATAAACCAGAAGCTCTGTATGCAGATTCTAATGATATAGTATCCTGTTGGCGGTTATTGTAGCAGAGAGCATATGTTTCTGAGTTGTTTACTCCTGAACCCGGGATTGCTCCGAAGGAATTTCCATATCCGGGGGTGGTGTTATCAGTCAAGCTTGAATATGCCCAGCCTGTCCAGAATCCTGACAATCCATATCCCCAGTCAGATAGAGTATAGGAATTATTGAATTGAGCAGCTCCATCTGAAAAGATTGAACCATAGCTTCCCAGAGCGGCCGTAGCTCCATTCCAGAATTCTCCTGAGGTGAAGCCAAGTGACTCGAAATCTACTGTATCGAGATTGTCGATACAGAAATATCCGGGGGTATTCATGCCCCAGTCTCCTACATCAGAAGAGCTTAGGCTGAAACTAATAGCATCCACCTCACCCAATGTCCGCAAATCAACACCTGTCCAGTCATCGATGAAATAATCATCATTATTGTTTTCAGATCTGAAATCGGCCAGATAGAAATCAATAGTATCAGTCACTTGTCCATCATTCATCCCAACAATATGCAGGATAAAGAAATCAGGATCATCACCTGTGTCTCCTCCGAATTTTTTAGAGAAGGAATCCCCGTCTCTCATTGAGAAATAGGGATAGGTAGCGTTACATACAGTGAGGTTTTGAATTGTTTTTGGGGTACTAAAGCGAATGGTTTCAGGTCCGAATCCCACATAAAAAACACCGTAGTTGTCTGAAGCGTTTGCTCCCTTCCCGGCAACACAGCTGTATTGATTGCTGTATCCCGGTGTGGTGTTGTCGGTAACCTTTGAATACGCGAAGCCGCTCCAGGCTTCAGTTATTCCATAGCCCCAGTCATTGCGGCTATATTGGTTATTGAAGAAAGCCCCTCCGGCTTCCAGTTCTGATTGGAACAGGCCCAATGTTGCAGAAGCTCCATCCCAATATGTATTAGGATTCAGCTCCAGACTCTCGAATGTTGATACTTTCTGAGCCTGTGTACTACACAGAATCATCGTAGCCATCAATGTGAGAATCAGTGATTTTCTCATAATTAATTACTTTTAGATAAAACAAAAAAACTACAATCGAAAAGTAGGATTTTGCAGCAGACGATGATGTTTTTGGATTATTCATCGATCTTGCACAGCTCATTCTCCGTAAGCTGCAGAATCATACATGTACTGGCAGGTCTTCTGACTTACCCGGTTTTCAGCTTCCTTCCCATTCCGAAGGACGGAACAGTGGAGTGAGGGGGCTGAAACGCTAAACGGGCTTACAGCAGCGGGAACTGTTGCCGATTCTCACGACATTCCCTATTATCCCAGATGGGACCAATACTTGGGATAAAAGTAATAATTAATTGGTAATTCGAAATATTTATGTTCTGGTTAGGAGGAGACATTATATTAGGACATTCCGGAATTGCTTTCTATTGACAGATACTCAGACCTGCCACCGATCATGTTAACTTTACTTAAAGTTAATTGAAAAATTATGAATTCAATCTGGCTCTTTTATATCTTTACAGTTCAGAAATCAAATCCGGATGAACTGGAAGAGGATAAGCGTTGGATTGGTATTATTGGGGTGTTTGATAGTAATACCTGATTTGCAGGCCCAAAAAACTGCAATAAATTGGTATTTTGGTAATGAGGCCGGCTTGAGTTTTGATGAGAGATATCCTATGCCTGTCACTGATGGGAAGACCCATACACTTGAAGGAGTCGCCACTGTTTCTGATTCCCTTGGAAATCTTTTATTTTACACTGATGGGATTACTGTCTGGAATGCTAATCATGAAATTATCGGTGGTGATTTGATGGGGCATCCTTCCTCAACGATGTCGGCCAATGTTCTGCCGAGCAGGATTAATTCTGATCAGTACATGCTTTTTACGACCACTGCGATTGTGAATGGTGAGGAATTGCCGGATGGAGGGCACTATTATATGCTGGATTTCTCAGAGAATAATCCGGGAGGAGAAATTATTGCCGATTATAATTCAATGGGTACCGGTCCCATTCAGTTAAAATCGACCGAGAAATTTACCGGGATACCTTATCCTGAATCCTTATTCAGTGATGATTTGAAACCGGGATACTGGATTATTACACATGAGTTCGATCGCTTTTCTTTTCAGATTTCACAGTTCGATGATCACTGGATTTCTGGTTTTACCAAGGAAACAGGAGTTCAACATTCAAATGGAATTGGTGATATGGGAGCCAATAAGGGGGCTACCGGTCAAATGAAAGCCACCATTCATGGAGATAAGATTGCAGTTGCAATTGAGGGACAGCAAGTCTTTCAAGTCTTTAATTTTAATAAGGAAACAGGAAGCTTATCGAATTACCCATTTACCTTACCTGCCGGAGATCCGGATCATCGAAAGGAGAAAATCTATGGGGCCTATGGAGTGGAATTTTCTCCGTCAGGACGATTCGTATACGGAACTTCTCGTGATGGTGGCACTTTGTACCAATGGGATCTTGAAGGGACGAATGTTGTTGAGGAGGTTTACATATTAAGGCATAATCCTGATAAGCCCTGCGGATCTCTTCAACTGGCACCAAACGGCAAGATCTATCTGGCCATTAATGGACAGGATTATTTAGGCGTTATTAACCGGCCTGATAGATTTGGCAAAAATGGTGCGCTATATGAGGAATATGGTGTCAGATT